>JACCDZ010139503.1_pt1 | contig 44861 bp, 47 predicted proteins | sample 7449551 | NCBI WGS metagenome assembly JACCDZ01 (sample SAMN15323452, study PRJNA562643) | freshwater metagenome | isolation source: river surface water | place: USA:Blue River Watershed | collected 2017-08-18
CTTGGAACGTTGGACTCGACGCCAACGACTATCCAGATTTTTCCAACCTCACTGAAAAATCCATTCTTAACCAAGCGCGAGCGATGGTTGATTCGGGTCTGCTTGCGGCAGGCTACGAGTACTTTGTACTTGATGACGGTTACCAGAACGCGCGTCGCGATCACCGCGGCCGTTTGCAGGGTCATGCGCTCCGGTTTCGTGCTGGCATTCCCGCGCTGATCGAAGAGGTCAAATCCTTAGGTCTAAAATTTGGCATTTATTCGGTGCCAGGTTCGCTCACCTGTGCCCAGCAGTACAACGATTACGTGGCCGATGGCCTTGGATCTCTAAATAAAGAGCAAGTCGATGCCGAGGCGTTCGCCGAGTGGGGTGTGGATTTTCTAAAGTACGACTGGTGTCGTGCTCACCTGAACGACGGTCTCTTTGCAAAAGAAACTTTTGCAAAGATGGCCAATGAGCTTGGTAAAACTGGCAAAGAAATCGTCTATTCAATCTCTGAATATGGGCTCTTTAAACCGCACGAATGGGCGCCAGAATTCACTCAAATGTGGCGAACCACCGATGACCTCTTTGCTAACTGGGATTCAATTCTGCGCACCATCGACCTGCAGGTCGACCTCTACCCGTACTCCAAGCCGGGCTCGTGGAACGACCCAGACATGCTACAAATCGGTAATCACGGACTGACAGCGGCCGAGAACCGGTCTCACTTCTATGTTTGGGCCATTTTGAATGCGCCGTTGATGGTCGGCACAGACCTCATCAAGATGACCGACGAGGTTCGAGACCTACTCACCAACCGAAACGTGATCGAGATTGACCAAGATTGGGGTGGGCAACAGGGGCGCCGGGTCTGGCAGGGTGCGGAGGCTGAAATTTGGGCCAAGCCAATGTCAGATGGTTCATTAGCTGCCGTTCTGCTAAACCGTGGCGATCGAACATTCATCTTCTCGGTCAATGCAGACACTCTCGGGCGTGAATTTGCTTCAGCAATTGACGTGCCGACCGGCTCGGATTTGGCAATCTCTGGCTCGGCTGCTCTCGAGGTGGCCGCTCACGATTCCATGCTGATTCGCGTCCGCTAGGCGGTATGGCTTGGGCTCGGGATAACATTGTCTCCATGCCTATTCGTCTTTCCTCGCTTTTCCTGCGCACTCTGCGCGAAGACCCTTCTGAAGCCGATGTAACTGGCCACAAGCTCTTGCTTCGTGCCGGCTACATTCGCCGTGCTGGCGCTGGTCTTTACACTTGGCTGCCACTGGGTTTGGCGGTAAAGGCCAAGATTGAGCAGGTTGTGCGTGAAGAAATGGCAAATGCTGGCGCCCAAGAGGTGTTCTTTCCGGCGCTATTGCCACGCGAGCCATTCGAGGCCACCGGTCGCTGGACTGAGTACGGCGATAACCTGTTCCGCCTGCAGGACCGCAAGAAGACCGACTACCTGCTAGCGCCAACGCACGAGGAAATGTTCACCTTGCTCGTCAAGGACCTCTACTCGAGCTACAAAGACCTACCAACTTGCCTCTACCAGATTCAGAACAAGTACCGCGATGAGGCCCGCCCTCGCGCAGGTCTACTGCGTGGCCGCGAATTCGTAATGAAAGACGCCTACAGCTTTGACATCGATGACGAAGGTTTGAAGAAGTCCTATCAAGCTCAGCGCGATGCCTACGAGCGCATCTTCACGCGCTTAGGCGTTGACTACGTCGTGGTTAAGGCCGATGCCGGAGCGATGGGTGGTTCTGCATCTGAAGAGTTCCTGTCACCATCACCGATTGGCGAGGACACCTTTGTGCGTTCTCCAGGTGGCTACGCTGCCAACGTAGAAGCCGTAGTAACCGTTGCTCCACCGGCAATTGCCATCGAGGGTCAACCGGCTGCCGCCAAGATTGAGACCCCTGGCGCTACCAACATCAAGCGCGTCGTGGAGTTTGCCAACCACAACGTGGCCAGACCTGACGGCGGTGCCTGGACAGCAGCCCACACCCTAAAGAACAACGTCATGGCCCTGGTTTCGCCAGAGGGCAAGCGTTCTTTGGTGGTTGTTGGTTTGCCTGGAGACCGCGAGGTTGACGCCAAACGCGCAGAGGCAGCTTTCTCGCCGAACGAGGTTGAGCAGGCCAATGAAGATGACTTCGCCATGCACCCTGAGTTGATCAAGGGCTTTATTGGGCCGGTCAAAGATGGTCAGGCCTTGCTTGGTCTAAACGGTTCTTCTGCCATTCGCTACCTGGTTGACCCACGCGTAGTCGAGGGCAGCGCCTGGATCTCTGGCGCCAACGAGAAAGACCAGCACATTTTTGACTTGGTCATGGGGCGCGATTTCGAAGCCGATGGTGTTGTCGATATTGCTGAGGTGCGCGCGGGTGATCCTGCTCCTGATGGTTCTGGTCCGCTTGAGCTTGCTCGCGGCATCGAGATTGGTCACGTATTCCAGCTCGGCCGCAAGTACGCCGAGGCGCTGGGTCTGCAGGTGCTTGATGAGAACGGCAAACTCGTAACAGTCACTATGGGTTCTTACGGCATTGGCATTACCCGTTTGGTGGCCGTTTTGGCTGAAGCAAATAACGATGACAAGGGTCTTATCTGGCCTGAGGCCGTCTCTCCAGCCGACATCTACGTGGTGGCTGCAGGTAAAGACGAGGCCATTTACGAAGCCGCCGAAAAGTTGGCAAAAGAACTTGAGTCAAATGGCAAGACTGTGATCCTGGATGATCGCCAAAAGGTTAGCCCGGGCGTGAAATTCAGTGATGCTGAGCTAATTGGTGTGCCAAACATTGTGATCGTTGGCCGCGGTCTCGAAAACGGTGAGGTTGACCTGTGGGATCGCCGCTCAGGCGAGCGCCGACCAGTCAAGGTAGACTTAGCGGTAGCGGAGCTGATTTAGCCAAAGTTGGCAGGCTCTACCATCTAAAACTAACTAGCGGCCCGGGAGGCATCTCATGGATATCGATTTGAGAGTATTGAAAGTTCTCGAGCGCGAAGCGGAAATTCCTTTCGCAGAGTTAGTAGCCATCATTGAAGCCGCAATCTTGGCGGCTTATCACAAGCACGTTGGTAACACCGATGAAGCTCGTGCCGAGCTAAACAAAACCACCGGCCACGTAAACATTTACGCGCCAGTTGTCGATGAAGACGGCGTGAAGACTGGCGAAGAAGAAGTTACTCCAGAGAACTTTGGTCGTGTAGCTGCCTACGCTGCAAAGCAGGTAATCACCAACCGACTACGCAACATCAGCGACGAAAACCTTATGGGTGAGTTCAAGGGCAAAGAGGGTGACATTGTCGCCGGAGTGATTCAACAGGGGCAAAAGCCATACATGGTATACGTGGACCTGGGCAGCATCGAGGCAATCATGCCTCCAGAAGAGCAGGTGCCAGGCGAGGACTACTCACACGGAAAGCGCATTCGCGTTTATGTGACTGCAGTAAACAAGGGCACCCGCGGTGGGCCGATGGTCACTGTTTCCCGCACCCACCCAACGCTGGTTCGCAAACTTTTTGCTATGGAAGTTCCAGAAATCGCTAGCGGTGTAGTTGAGATTGTTTCGTTGGCTCGCGAGGCAGGCCACCGCACTAAGATTGCTGTTCGCGCACACGAGGCGGGCGTAAACGCCAAGGGCTCTTGCATCGGTGAGTTGGGTCAGCGAGTTCGTGCGGTTCAGAATGAACTCAACGACGAGAAGATTGACATTGTTGATTACAGCGATGACCTTCCGGCGTTTGTTGCCCAGGCGCTTTCGCCAGCCAAGGTTTCTAGTTCATTCATGCTTGATGCAGCCACCAAATCGGTGCGTGTTTTGGTGCCAGACTTCCAACTTTCTCTGGCGATTGGTAAAGAGGGGCAAAATGCCCGTCTGGCCGCAAAACTAACCGGCGCCAAGATCGACATTCAGCCAGACAGCATTCTCGAGGGCGAGTAGCTCTAGGCGGATTGCCATGCCAGGGGTTAGAATGGAAAGAACCTGCGTTGGTTGCCGCCAACGTTCCCAGCGGTCCGAACTCGTTCGAGTAGTTGAGAAGTCAGCAGTTTTGATTTTTGACAACAAGAAAAGTTTGCCTGGTAGGGGAGCGTGGCTTCACCCAGTTTCGGAATGTTTAGAGTTGGCAATTTCTCGGAAATCCTTTATCCGAGCATTGAAACTCAAAAAACAGGTCGAGACATCAGGTCTGATTTTCACTAAAGAACAGGCAGAAACGATGTTGGCAAAAAATGAGTAGCTCGAAATGAGTACCCAACAGCTTTAACGGCCTGCCCTGTCCTGGGGAAGGCCCCAGACAGGAGAAACAAAAGTGGCGCTACCACGCGTGTACGACATTGCTAAAGAACTTGGAATCGATTCCAAGGTTGCTTTGGCCAAGCTCGCTGAACTCGGAGAGTTCGTAAAGAGCGGATCATCAACCATTGCCCCGCCAGTTGCTAAGAAGCTTCGCGAGGCCTTCCCAGACGCAAAGCCAAAGGCTGAGGCGGCACCTAAAGCCGCTCCCAAGGCAGCTGCGCCAGCAGCTCCGAGCCCTGCAGCAATGGCCGCTCCGGCAGCTCCAGCGCCGGCAGCGCCAGCAGCCGAGGCTCCAAAAGCCCCTGCATCTCCAGCTGCGCCAACCCCAGCAGTCGCTGCTCCGTCAGCGCCAAAGCCAACCGGTGCCGCCCCGGCAGCGCCAACTCCGGCAACCCCAGGAATTCCAAGACCAGGCAACAACCCGTTCGCGGCTAGCCAGGGTATGGGAATTCCTCGCCCGGTTGCACGCCCAGGTAACAACCCATTCTCTCCATCGCAAGGCATGGGGCGCCCTGGTGGCCCACGCCCGGCCGGTGGTGGCCAGCGTCCTGGTGGCGCAGGTGGTCCACGCCCTGCAGGTGGCGCTCCTCGTCCGGCTGGTGCCGGCGGTGCTCCGCGTCCAGGCGGTTTCGCGCCACGCCCTAATGGCGCTGGTTTTGCTCGCCCAGGTGGTGCCCCAGGCGGCGCTCCTGGTGCTGGCGGTTTCAGCCGCCCAGGCGGTGGCCCGGGTGCGGGTCGCGGTCGCGGCGTTGGTGGCGGTACTGCCGGTGCATTCGGTAAGGGCGGCGCTCGCGGTCAGAGCAAGGCTCGCAAGTCAAAGCGTGCAAAGCGCGAAGAGTTCGAACAGCGTAACAACGCTCCGTCTCTTGGTGGCGCAATCGTGCCACGCGGTGACGGCACCACCGTATTGCGCTTGCGTCGCGGGTCTTCAATCCAGGATTTTGCCGACAAGATTGACACCACTGCCGGTCAGCTGATCACCGTGCTTTTCGCACTTGGTCAGACGGCTACCGCAACCGCTTCGCTAGACGAAGAGACCTTCCAGATCCTTGGTGAAGAGCTTGGCTACAAGATCGAGGTCGTTTCTCCAGAAGATGAAGAGCGCGAGCTGTTCGAAGGCTTTGGTCTTGACGTCTCAACCGATTACGACGACGAAGATGCTGAGCTAATTGCTCGCCCACCAGTAGTCACCGTTATGGGTCACGTTGACCACGGTAAGACTCGTTTGCTCGACAGCATCCGCAACTCAAATGTGATTGCTGGCGAGGCCGGCGGTATTACTCAGCACATTGGTGCATACCAGGTGCACGTTGAGCACGAGGGCGTAGACCGCGCAATTACCTTTATTGACACCCCAGGTCACGAGGCGTTTACCGCCATGCGTGCACGTGGTGCTCAGGTCACTGACGTGGCAATCCTTGTGGTTGCAGCAGATGACGGCGTTATGCCTCAGACCATTGAAGCGTTGAACCACGCTCAGTCTGCTGGTGTGCCAATCGTGGTCGCCGTTAACAAGACCGATAAAGAGGGTGCTAACCCGGCCAAGATTCGTCAGCAGCTAACCGAGTTCAACCTCGTTGCTGAAGAATACGGTGGTGACGTCATGTTTGTTGACGTTTCAGCACTAACCGGCAAGGGTATTAAGGATCTTCTTGACGCAGTTCTTTTGACTGCTGATGCTGCTCTTGACATGCGTGCCAACCCAAACAAGGATGCCCGCGGTGTTGCTATCGAAGCCAACCTAGACAAGGGTCGTGGTTCGGTAGCTACCGTTCTTATCCAGTCTGGAACCCTGCACGTTGGTGACTCAATCGTTGCCGGTGCGGCCCACGGTCGTGTGCGTGCCATGTTCGATGAAAACGGTGTTGCCGTTGAAGCCGCTGAACCGAGCCGCCCAGTTCAGGTTCTTGGTCTACAGTCAGTTCCTCGCGCTGGTGACACTTTCGTAGTTACCTCTGACGAGCGTCAGGCACGCCAAATTGCCGAGAAGCGCGAAGCCGCCGACCGCAACGCCTTGCTTGCCAAGACTCGCAAGCGTGTGAGCCTTGAAGACTTCACCAAGGCACTTGAAGATGGCAAGGTTGAGGCTCTTAACCTCATCATCAAGGGTGACGTTTCTGGTGCTGTTGAAGCTCTCGAAGATTCATTGCTCAAGATTGAAGTTGACGATTCAGTTCAGCTACGCATCATTCACCGCGGTGTTGGTGCCATTACTGAGTCTGACGTTAACCTGGCCACCGTTGACAGCGCCATCATCATTGGTTTCAACGTCAAGCCAGACAACAAGGCCAAGGAGCGCGCCGACCGCGAGGGCGTCGACATTCGTCAGTACTCAGTTATCTACGCTGCGCTTGACGACATCGAGAAGGCACTCAAGGGCATGCTCAAGCCTGAGTACGAAGAAGTTCAGCTTGGTACCGCCGAGGTACGCGAACTGTTCAAGTCTTCGAAGGTCGGAACCATCGCCGGTTCGATCGTTCGCTCAGGTTCGATTCGCCGCAACAGCTCTGCCCGCGTATTGCGCGCTGGCAAGGTTATCGTTGACAACCTCAAGATTGAATCGCTAAAGCGCTTTAAGGACGACGCCACCGAGGTCAAGACTGACTTCGAGTGTGGTATCGGTCTGAGCGGCTTCAACGACCTTCAGCTTGAAGACATCATCGAGACCTTCGAGATGCGCGAAAAGCCACGAGTTTAGGTTTAGAACATGGCAGATGTCGCACGCGCTAGAAAACTAGCGGAACGCATCAAGGTATTGGTGGCAGAGGCGCTTGAGCGCGCCGTCAAGGATCCAGATTTGGGCTTTGTCACCATTACCGATGTCAAGGTCACTCCAGACCTTCAGCACTCAACCATCTTCTTTACCGTTTTTGGATCTGCGACCGACAAAGTTCGTAGCGCCGAAATCATCGAGAAGAACCGTGGCGTTATTCGTCGCGAGGTAGGGCGTCAGTTATCTATTCGTTTGGTGCCAACTCTTGAGTTCGTAGCCGATGAAATTCCTGAAACCGCCGCTCATATGAACGATCTCTTGGCTGAGGCCAAGGCTCGTGACGCCGAGGTTGCCAAGCTGGCAGCCGAAGCCCATTGGGCTGGAGAAGAAAACCCTTATAAAGAACCTCGACAGATTGAAGAGGACGAAGACTAAATGTCTTCAGGTCTTGTTCTGATTGACAAGCCTTCGGGCTGGACCAGTCACGACGTGGTCGCTCGCCTTCGCAAGGTGGCGGGCACCCGTCGGGTTGGTCATGCCGGAACACTCGACCCTATGGCCACCGGTCTTTTGTTGATCGGCATTAACTCGGCCACCAAGTTGCTGACTTTCTTGGTCGGCGAAAACAAGACCTACTTTGCGACCATCCGACTAGGTGCTGCAACCATCACCGATGACAAAGAGTCCGAATTTTCGACCATCGCTGAGCCGAAAAAAATCGGTGCCGTAACCCCGCAAAAAATAGAAGCTGCCCTTGCTGCTCTTCGGGGTGAAATCATGCAGGTGCCAAGTTCGGTAAGTGCCATCAAAGTAGATGGCCAGCGTTCCTATGCGCAGGTTAGATCAGGCAACGACGTCAAGTTGGCCGCCCGCCCAATCACAATTCACAAGTTTGAAATTCTCGGCGAACCCAGGCTTGAGTCTGCAGGCGGGCATCAGTTCATTGACATCGATGTTGTCGTTGACTGCAGTTCAGGCACCTATATTCGTGCATTGGCACGCGATCTGGGTGCTGCTCTTGAAGTAGGTGGTCACCTAACCGCACTTCGGCGAACCAAGATCGGCAGCTACACAATTGCGCAGGCTCAGAAACTTGATGACCTCGTTGCCGAAAATCTGGAGGTGCTGGATATCTCTGAATCGGCTAGTCAGCAATTTGCTGTTCGAAACCTGGACCCGCAAGAAGTTATTGACCTCCGGCACGGCAAACGCCTTGTTGCGCAAGGTGAGGGCAAAGAGCCGATTGCAGGTCTTGATACCAGCGGAAAATTGGTTGCCATGCTCACCAGATCCGGCAAGGATCTCAAGTCACTAGTCGTATTCCCAGAGGGGTCAAATGATTGATTGGTTTTATTCGCTGAGTGTCGGTGTTAGTGTCGTGGCTGGTCTTTGGGCAACAGTGTTGGGCTTAGCCAAACGAAAGCCAAGTCTTTTCAGTCTGGTTCCTCTGGCCCTCGTGCAGGTGCTGCTGCTCATTCAATTGGCAATTTCGATTTCACTAGTCTTTCTGGGGGAGAGGGCAAAGCAAGACACCGTCGAATTTTTTGCCTACCTAGTGGTTGCTTTGATGGTTCCTTTGGCCGCCGGGTTTTGGTCACTCATTGAGCGAACCCGCTGGTCAACCGTGGTCCTTGGTGTTGGTGCCCTTACAGTGTCAGTAATGCTGGTTCGAATGCAGCAAATTTGGCTGGGCGTTTAGTTTAAGTCAGCCAATAAGGGCCTGACGATTACCCCAATTTAACCCTGTGTTAATCCAGTCAACAGGTTGAATTCATCCTGCCTGTCAATGATTGACGCATGGCTCAACAAACTGAACTCAAGGTTCCAGAGCGCCGCAAGCTCAACACTGCTCCTACGGTTTTCGGAGACAAAGTCTTCTTCCGAGTGGCTTCGGCCGCAGCAAACTTTTCCATTGTCTTAGTCGGTCTCATTTTGGCTTTCCTGGTTTGGCAGTCCTTGCCGGCCCTTCAGTCTCAGGGTATTGACTTCATTTTTGGTTCCAACTGGGATTCCGCAGCTGAAAAGCCTGTGTTCCAAATTGGTCCAATGCTGTGGGGATCATTCCTGATTTCCCTGCTTGGCGTTTCACTTGCTGTTCCCATGGCAATCGCCATTGCCTACTTCATTGAGTTCATGGCAAATAAGTTTGTCGGCCGTGTAGTAACAACCTTGATTGACCTCTTAGCTGCACTGCCATCGGTGGTTTTGGGCCTCTGGGGTTTTGCCGTATTTACACCCATCGCTTCAGGCTGGGCAGAATCCCTTCACCAGACCTTCGGCTGGTTCCCGCTGTTCGCCTCAGATGGTCAAGGGTTCCTTGCTTCACCGTTTATTGCAGGCTGGATTGTTGCCATCATGATTGTTCCAATCATCGCCTCAATCTCTCGTGAAATCTTTAGTCAAATTGACAGAGACCTAATCAATGCGGCCAAGGGTTTGGGTGGAGGCGAGTTCTCGATTTTCCGTCGCGTTATCCTGCCTACAGCTTCTGGCGGTGTCGTTGGTGGAGTTCTTCTGGGCCTAGGCCGTGCTTTGGGTGAGACAGTTGCTATTTTCTACGTGCTGAACCTAGTCTTCGAGATCAACTGGTACGAGATTCTGCAGCAAAAGGGTGGATCTATCGCCTCCAACATTCTGAGCCGCTTTGGTGAGGCCGGGCCTGCTGAGATCAGCGCACTGATGGCATCTGGCCTGGTGCTGTTTGTTCTTACCCTGTTCATCAACTCAATTGCTGCAGTGATTGTTGCCAAAGCTCAACCATGGAGAAAAAACTAATGAGCGTATACGTTCCAGAGACTCTCGAGCGCCCGACGAATGCTGCACCTTGGGCCAAGCGTGACCCAAAAAACACCGCATACATCGTTTTGGCGTCAGCGCTTCCGGCAGCCCTTGCAATTATTCTCAGCTTGGTTTTTCAGTTGAAGCCTGAGTACGGCCTGTTGGGTGTCTTTTTACCCCTGCAAATCATCGCTGGTCTTCTAGTCGGAACCAAGGTTGCAGGTAAGCGCGGCCGCGGCGATGCACTCCTTACTGTCTTCACCATCTTCTTTTCGAGCATGGTTTTGATTTTGTTGCTATCTGTTTTGTGGTCTGTGGTTTCCAATGGAGCCAAGGCCATGAGTTGGCAGTTTTTCACGCAAAACAATGTTTACGTTTCGTCCAATACCTCGCTTGAGTACGGGGGTGTCGGTCACTCGATTATCGGAACCGTGCTGATTGTTGGGCTTGCGACCATTGTCACGGTGCCTCTGGGCATCCTGATTGCGGTCTACCTAACTGAAACCCGCGGTAAAACTCGTGGACTAATCCGCACTCTGATCCAGGCCATGTCAGGCTTGCCTTCGGTTGTAGCCGGCCTGTTTGTTTACGCAGCCTTCATCGTTACCGGCATCACTCAATACGCGGGCTGGGCGGGCTCGCTAGCGCTCTTGCCTCTGATGTTGCCAACGGTTAGCCGAATCGCCGAAGAGTCATTGCGACTAGTGCCAGCAGACCTTAGAAGCGCGGCCATTGGGCTTGGTGCCCCAAACTATCGCGCATTTTTGCAGGTTGTTATGCCAGCTGCCAAAAGCGGTTTGGTTACGGCAGTGCTGCTGGGAATTGCTCGAATCATCGGTGAAACCGCTCCGCTGATTCTGACCACCTTTGCAGCTTCGACAACCTCCTTCAACATCTTCAACGGCCCTATGTCTACTTTGCCAACGTATCTTTACGGCTTTATCTCTGACCCGTCTGTGCAAAGTGCCCAGCGTGCCTGGGGTGCGGCTCTTGTGATGCTGATTTTGGTAGGCGTCCTCTTTACTTCGGCACGTGTCATGACCAGATCTCGCGTCGGCAAAAAATCAAACAAGAATGGAAAATAGCAAATGACTTCACTTTCTTTGACTGACACAGTTTTGTACTCAAGGGATGTCAACGTGTGGTTTGGTGACCGTCACGTGCTTAGCGATGTAAATCTTGAGTTTCCAACCAACCAGGTGACCGCGCTAATTGGCCCATCCGGCTGCGGAAAATCAACCTTCTTGCGCACCCTAAACCGCATGCACGAACTGATTCCCTCGGCGGGTTTTGCCGGTGAAATTTTCTTGGACGGTGAGGACATCTATGCCGACAAGGTTGACCCGGTTAATGTGCGTTTGAAGGTTGGCATGGTCTTCCAGAAGCCAAACCCATTCCCAACCATGTCGATCAAGGACAACATCCTTTCCGGTTTGCGTTTGTCTGGTCGCAAGATTTCAGATGGTGATGATTTAGTAGAAACTTCGCTGCGACGCGCATCAATCTGGAACGAAGTAAAAGATCGCCTCAACGACCCTGCTGTTTCGCTGTCTGGTGGGCAGCAGCAGCGTCTCTGCATTGCTCGCTCTCTGGCTATGAACCCAGAGGTGCTATTGATGGATGAGCCTTGTTCAGCTCTTGATCCAGGCTCAACCCGCCGAATTGAAGAGACCATTCAAGAGCTTTCTGAGTCAATGACCATCGTCATCGTGACGCACAACATGCAGCAGGCTCAGCGCGTATCTGACCAGACCGCTTTTTTCTTGTCAGAAGATGGGCGCCCAGGTCACGTTGTTGAATTCGGAAAAACCGAGGCGGTTTTCAACCAGCCGATTGACCCTCGGACTAACGACTATGTCAACGGACACTTCGGGTAGCAGGTTAAGTCACTGTTTACTTTGCCTTCGTGCAACGGTCACAAAGTGAACAAATTTAGTTAATCTCCAGCAAACAAACTGAAGTCAGTCGGAAAACCGATGCTCAAAATCAAAAGGAGAAACTAATGTTTCGCAAGGCAACTGGTGCTCTAGCCGCCATCGCTCTAGTGGCAACTCTAGCCACCGCTTCAGCTCCGGCCACCGCAGCCGGAGTGTCAATCACCGGTGAAGGTTCATCTTTCGCAGGTACCGCTCTTATCGCAGCCCAGAGCAAGTTCAACGCTAAGGGTGGCGCCCAGGTTAACTACACCAAGTCATCATCAAGCAAGGGCCGCGCAAACGTTGCAGCGGGAACCGTTGACTTTGGTGCTTCAGACATCACTTACGTTGCTGCTGGCGCAACAGCTCCTGCAAACACCGTTCTGACCCCGCTACTGGGTGGCCCAATTGCCATCGTTTACAACCTGCCTTCAGTTGGTAAGGGCCTTCGCCTTGACCCAGCAACCTTGGGTGCAATCTTCAACGGCAAGATCACCTCATGGAACCACGCAAACATCAAGCGTTTGAACCCAACCAAGACCCTGCCTGCAAAGCCAATCTCAGTTCGCTTCCGTGCAGCAGGTTCAGGCACCACCGCAAACCTTACCCAGTACCTAGCTGGTAACAAGGTTGCAGGCTGGACTGCAAACAACGGTGACTTCACCAAGGCATCGGGCGCAGCATCAGTTGTCGGTGTTTCAGTTCCTTCATCATCAGACATGGTGACTGCTGTGGACAACACCTCATACACCATTGGTTATGTTGACCTAGCGGATGCAGCTGGCAAGGGCCTTGTTTACGCTTCAATCAAGAACCCGGCTGGTCAGTACGTGCTCCCTACCGCTACTGCTTCAAAGGCATTCCTTGCTGCACAGACAGTTCCGACTGATGGTTCAGTAAAGATCAACTTCTTGAAGAAGATCAGCGGCGGCTACAACCTAAGCGCATTTGCTTACGGTATTGCATCTTCAAACTACGCAGATTCAGCCAAGGGTGCTGCCGTGAAGTCTTTCTTCACCTACGTAGTTAGCTCAGCTGTGCCAACCGGTTACGTAGCTCTTTCGGGTGCTGCCAAGACTGCGGCTCTAAAGCAGATTGCAAAGATCAAGTAGTAACTAAGAATCAAAAATGAGTGTGGGGAGCGCGGCCTTGGCCGTTGCTCCCCACAATCACTTATCAGCAAAAGAGGAAAACTAATGTTCGCAAAGCTGGCTGCTGCGGTTATCACCGGTGTCCTGGCGGTTTCACTGTCTGGTTGCACTCCACCCATGCCACCTGAAATCCTGTCGGCGCTAGCCGAGCAGGAATTTACCTGTGTCGAGGGTGACTCGGTAATTTCAGTGCCAGCAGGCACCACTGACATGGCACCAGGTTGGCAGTTTGCGGCATCAGACGCTTGCCCAGGAATGAACCTTGAAGTTCAATTCGATGATCCAGCCGGCGCAGATTTGGTGTTCACCAGTGCCGACTTGGATAACGGTTTGTGTAAGGCTAGCGTCGAGGTGCCGTTTGCAATCGATGCGGGAGTCTTGGTCTACCAGCACTCCGACGGCAACATGTTCAACTTCTCGCCAGCGCTCATCACCAAGATTTTCTCGGGTGAGATAACCGATTGGTCAGACCCGCAGATTGCAGAGGAAAACCTGGGAGCTGTTTACCAGGCCGGCCCTATCACCATCCTCGACAGTGCATACGGCCCAGCACTTGACTCCTTCAATGCCTGGATGAAACGTCTTGACTCCAATTTCGAAAACCAACTCGTCAAGGCCGGCCCTGCCGTGAGCGCTGCCGATTTGGTTCTCGAGGAGGGTCAGATTGCCATCGTTCCTAATTCGGTGGCTATGGAAATCGGCTTGATGCCAGCCGGAGTAATCAACGGCCCTGACGCCTCAGTCGACGTTATCTACCCAGACACTGGTTCTGTTGGCTCAGCCGCAACTCAGTTTGATGTTCAAAGTTCTTCTGATGCCACCATGGTGACTTACAACGCTGCCAACCCCGCGCAACCGGCGCCAGGTGCTGAAACGGCCCAACCGCCATACGAGGCTGTCTACGCCGCCAAATTATTCATTTGTGGTGAAGCTACTTTGCCAAAGCGGGCCATGGCCAGGTTCATTCTTCGTCAAGACCAGCAGGGTGCAATGGCGGCAACCTACTACGTGCCAATTACCGAATCCATGCGAATTGAGGCATTGGCGGTAGTTTCTGAAGGGCTAACCTTGCCATCATTTGATCCAGAGGACTACACCGGCTAATCCCGCCCCGGTTGCTTGTTAGGCTTTTACTCATGCCCAATAGGCCCCAATCACTAGGTATCGGACGCTTGCTAATTGCCGTCTACGGAGTCTTCGCCGTGTCATCTTCGGCGAGGGCCCTGTACCAGTTATTTCGCGAGTTTGAACAGGCTCCACTTGCCTATTCGCTGTCGGCACTGGCAGCAGTGGTCTATGTGGTGGCTACCATCGCACTGGCTCGTCCGTCGCTACGAACTCTGGCGATCATCGCAGTGGCATTTGAATTAGTTGGCGTTTTGACCGTGGGCATTTTGAGCTTCATTCACCCTGAGTTATTTGCTCACCCTTCGGTTTGGTCATTCTTTGGGCAGGGTTATGGTTACGTGCCTTTGGTTTTGCCATTCTTGGGCTTGCTCTGGCTTAGAAAGCAGTCCACAAAATAATGTTGGCGGTTCAGAGCATTCAAGAGCTGCCCGAAGGTTTTGCCCAAACGGCTGTCACTATCGGCAAATTTGACGGCATTCACCTGGGGCATCAAAAGCTCCTTGGTCAGTTGGTTGAAGCCTCCGAAGAGCACCTGCTAGCCAGTGTCGTGGTTACTTTCGACCGCCACCCCGATGCGCTGTTTAGGCCGGAACAGGCTAGGTTGCCACTTATCGGTCCGGGGCAAAAACTGGAGCTACTAGAACACGCAGGTGTGGATGCAGTCATTACCCTGCCTTTCGATCAAGCCTTAGCCAGTCTTTCGCCACGTGAATTCGTGCAAGAAATCTTGGTCGATGGGCTTAAAGCAAAGTTGGTTTTGGTAGGAGAAGACTTTCGATTTGGCCAAGGCGGCCTCGGCACACCTGAAGTCCTGCGCGAGCTCGGGGCAGAATTTGGGTTCAGTGCTCGAGTAATTTCTAGCGCGAATCTGGGTGGTGCAAAGGTTTCGACGACAAGAATAATTGAGTCACTAGATCGCGGCGATGTTTCTGAAGCAGCGGCAATGCTTGGGCGAAACCATCAAACCGTTGGTGTCATTGAGCATGGGTTAAAGATCGGTCGCACTATTGGGTTTCCGACTGCCAACATGAGCCGCGAGGCCGAAGGTTACCTTCCTCTCGATGGTGTCTATGCTGGCTGGCTGTATGCCGACGGCAAAAAGTACCCAGCGGCCCATTCGGTCGGAATAAACGAAACCTTTCAGGCTGTTCCGCGCTTGGTAGAGTCACATGTCATCGATCGCAATGACCTTGACCTGTATGACAAAACTGTGGTGCTTGAGTTTGTTGAATTCATTCGGCCAGCCGCCAAATTTGACGGTGTTGACTCACTGGTAGCCGAGATAAATCGCGATCTAGAAAAATGCCGAGCAATCTTGGGCAAGGCTGATTAGCTCTCAGGCAACTATCAAGTTATTGCCAGAGAAACTCCAGCACTTTTTCGGACTTCACTCATTTTTGGTTGAAAGTCTCTTTTTATAAGCGGTTGAAATCACCTAGCCGTTCATTCAAAGCAGACCGAAAGGAACTAGAAATGGCCAAGTCAGAGAATAACGAACCAGCATCAGTTGAACCAGAGATCCCGGCTGATTCCGCAGCAAACCTAGACGCAAGCAGCCCGTATGAAACAGAGGAAGCCCTGCCAAAGAAAAACCGAACCGCATGGTTGAAATCTCGCGGCATCAAAATTGCCGCAATCGCGACGGGTGGGTCGTTGGCGCTCGGCGCAGCGTTCGTTGGCGGTGTCGTTACTGCAAAAACTTTTGGGCCTTCATTCGGTGTTGGTTTTGCCCAGTCGTTTGATGGTGAAGAGCGCCAATTTCCGCAGGCAGAAGGCTTGCAACACGATCGTTATGGTGAAGGCAACCGACCTCCTCGCGGTTTCGGCGATAGAGATGGTGATGGCGTACGAGAGTTCAAGGTGGATACAGACGGCCAAACCCCAGCTACTCCTGATTCGACTCTCGAGGCACCAGCTCCGACGGCTACCGTCACTCCTTAGTTTTTTAGCTAGTAGGCGCCATGACCCCGATCAGTTTCCCCAGCTGGTCGGGGTCATGTGCTTAAATGAGAGCAACGAAGGAGAATCATGACTTTTGCAGGAGCCATCAAAGTTTGTTTGAGCAAGTTCGCTGACTTTAGAGGCGTGGCCGACCGCCGCGAATACTGGTTCTTCGTTTTGTTTACGGTCCTGGTCAGCATCGTTTTGAGCACTATCGATGGGCTGCTATTCCCACCGAGCACTGTTGCGATGGATGCTTTTCTGGAGGCACTAGAGGCAAATCCAGACGTTTTTGACCAAGCGTTGTTCAGTGCAGCGCTGGCCGAGAGCCTGAACTCAACCCCAATTAGCAACCTGGTTGGTTTTATCCTGGGTATTCCACTGTTGGCAGCCTTGGTTCGCCGCATGCGCGACGCGGGTTTCAGTGCTTGGTGGATGCTGCTTTCGTGGTTGCCGCTCTTAACATTCATTTTTTCTCTGCTACCTACCAAGACCGCAGAGCAGGGCAATAAATACATCAGGACTAGCAACTAGCCCAGTTTTCAGCTAGGCTTGTCAGGTTGCCGTGCATCGGCCGCGGATAAAGAGCGCCAAAACATTGGGTTTTGAGCACCGCGCAGTTAGTAGAAGAGGACCATTCAAATGGCACTAGACGCAGCAGTTAAAACTGCAATCATCAACGAGTACGCGACCCACCCAGGCGACACTGGTTCTCCTGAGGTTCAGGTTGCTGTGCTTACCAAGCGCATCAAAGACCTAACCGAGCACCTAAAAGAGCACAAGCACGACCACCACTCACGTCGTGGTCTATTGATCCTTGTTGGTCAGCGTCGCCGTCTACTCGGCTACCTGCAGGGTGTAGACATCAACCGCTACCGTGCGCTAATCGAGCGTCTAGGTCTGCGCCGCTAATTCGCCTTCGGCAAATGGTCGATAATTTGCCTTGAGGTAAACAATAGGTTTTAGATAACCGCCTTCCTGTTCAGGAGGGCGGTTTTCTGTTAGCCTAAACCTGAGCATCGCAGCAGGTTTGCTGGTCTCCGGTTGTGGATCTTGAGTTTTGGCTTCAAGGTTTTCTACTGCAGACCAGGGCATCCCTCCAATGTGGGCAAGTTAACTTGCCGCGAACGCTCACGCGCATAATCAAAATTGGCTATTTTGGCCACGATTTTTAGCGCAAAGAGGATAAAAGAGGAGGGACCATGGAAGGTCCAGAAATCAAAGCAACAGAAGCAGTTATCGACAACGGGAAGTACGGAAAGCGCGTTATTCGCTTCGAGACCGGTCGTCTAGCACAGCAGGCACAGGGTGCCGCAGCTGTTTACATCGATGAAGAGACCATGCTGTTCTCGGCTACCACTGCAAGCAAGCAGCCAAAAGACCAGTTCGACTTCTTCCCACTAACCATTGACGTTGAAGAGCGCATGTATGCGGCAGGCCGCATTCCAGGAAGCTTCTTCCGTCGCGAAGGTCGCCCATCAACCGAGGCAATCCTTGCCTGCCGTTTGATCGACCGCCCATTGCGCCCATCATTCGTTGATGGTCTGCGCAACGAAATCCAGGTTGTAGTAACCGTTATGGCAATTGCGCCAGACGAGCTTTACGACGTAGTGGCAATCAACGCTGCATCTATGTCAACCCAGCTTGCCGGTCTGCCATTCTCAGGCCCAATCGGTGGTGTGCGTGTTGCACTTATCGACGGTCAGTGGGTTGCATTCCCTAAGCACTCACAGCTAGAGCGCTCAGTATTCGACATGGTTGTTGCTGGTCGCGTTTTGGTTGAAAACGGTGTCGAAGACGTAGCCATCATGATGGTTGAGGCCGAGGCTTCAGAGAACGCCATGGACCTAATCGCTGCAGGTGCCAAGGCTCCTTCAGAAGATGTAGTTGCCGAGGGTCTTGAGGCTGCAAAGCCTTTCATCAAGGCTTTGGTTAAGGCTCAGGCTGACCTAGCGGCTGTTGCTGCAAAGCCAACTGCTGAGTACCCAACCTTCTTGCCATACACCGATGAGGTTTACGCTGCTGTTGAATCAGCTGCCGGAGCCGAGTTGGCCAAGGTTTACCAGATTGCTGACAAGGTTGAGCGCCAGGACGCAGATGACGCTCTGAAGGCTGCCACCAAGGAAAAACTTGCCGAGTCACTAAGCGAAGAGCAGATGTCACAGTTCTCTGCTGCTTATAAGTCAGTTACCAAGAAGATCATGCGCACCCGCGTTCTAAAAGAGGGAATCCGCATCGATGGCCGTGGTCTGCGCGACATTCGTAACCTAGATGCAGAGGTAGCAGTTATCCCTCGCGTTCACGGTTCAGCAATCTTCCAGCGCGGTGAAACCCAGATCTTGGGTATCACCACCTTGAACATGTTGAAGATGGAACAGCAGATTGACTCACTGAGCCCAGTGACCTCAAAGCGTTACATGCACAACTACAACTTCCCTCCTTACTCAACCGGTGAAGTTGGTCGCGTCGGTACTCCAAAGCGTCGCGAAATTGGTCACGGTGCTCTTGCAGAGCGTGCCCTAGTGCCAGTTCTGCCAAAGCGCGAGGACTTCCCATACGCAATTCGCCAGGTTTCTGAGGCTCTAGGTTCAAACGGTTCAACATCAATGGGTTCTGTTTGTGCATCTACCTTGGCTCTTCTAAACGCCGGTGTGCCCCTGCGCGCTCCAGTTGCTGGTATTGCCATGGGTCTAATCTCAGACACCGTTGACGGCAAGGTTCAGTACGCTGCGCTAACCGACATCCTTGGTGCCGAAGACGCACTTGGCGACATGGACTTCAAGGTTGCCGGTACTCGCGAATTCGTTACCGCCATCCAGTTGGATACCAAGCTAGACGGTATTCCTGCATCAGTTCTTGGTGGCGCACTAACTCAAGCTCGTGAGGCTCGCCTTCACATCCTTGACGTTATGGGCCAGGCAATCTCTGAGCCAGACGAGATGGCACCAACCGCTCCACGCGTTATCGCAGTGAAGATTCCGGTTGACAAGATTGGTGAGGTCATTGGTCCAAAGGGCAAGATGATCAACCAGATCCAAGAGGACACTGGCGCGGACATCTCAATCGAAGATGACGGTACCGTTTACATTGGTGCGACCGATGGCCCTTCAGCTGAGGCTGCGAAGGCTGCGGTTAACGCAATTGCAAACCCACACGTTCCTGAGATTGGCGAGCGTTTCCTAGGAACCGTTGTGAAGCTAGCCACCTTTGGTGCCTTTGTTTCACTAGTTCCAGGTAAAGACGGCCTATTGCACATTTCAGAGCTAAAGAAGCTTGCTGGCAAGCGCGTAGAGAACGTAGAAGACGTTCTTGAGGTCGGTCAGAAGCTTCAGGTTGAAATCACCAAGATTGACGACCGTGGCAAGCTTTCACTTGCTCCAGTTGTTGAGGGTGAAGACGCCTCAGCTGACGAAGAGTAATAAACCCAAGCCACAAAACTACAGAAAGCTTTTGGTCAACCATGAGTGAAATCTTTTTTCCACTAGACCAGAGCGATCTCTCGTTCACCGCTTCGGGGGGTAGCACGGTTCGCCGTTCTATCCTCCCAAGCGGTGTTCGCGTTTTAACTGAGCACATCCCGGGGTCGCAAAGCGTTGCCATATCATTTTCCGTGGCGGTAGGTTCCCGCGACGAGACTAACGGGCACTTTGGCTCCACTCATTTCTTGGAGCACTTGCTCTTCAAAGGCACCAAGAAGCGCACAGCCCTCGACATCGCCATCGCCTTTGACTCCGTCGGCGGCTCTTCAAACGCCTCGACTGGCAAAGAGCACACCAGCTATTACGCCAGGGTTCAAGACAAAGCCCTACCAATTGCGGTTGATGTCATCGCCGACATGCTCACCTCGTCACTAATCGATCCAAAAGAGTTTGAGAACGAACGAACAGTCATTCTTGAAGAGCTGGCCATGAATGACGACGATCCACAAGATGTGGCCCACGAGCTATTCAGCGAGGCAGTGCTTGGTGGTCACCCTCTCGGCCGACCTATCGGGGGAACCCAAGAAACTATCAACACTGTTACTCGCGAGGCCGTATGGGAGCACTACCAGGCCAATTACCGCCCCCAGGACCTAGTGATTGCTGCTGCGGGTGGCGTGGACCACGCACAATTGATTCAGTTGGTTGAATCGGCACTAATTGACGCCGGCTGGAACCTAGACGCCAAAGCCACCCCGGTTGAGCGGCGGTTCTTGCAGGCCGCTGAGATTACTCGCGGGCACGCGCTGAAGGTTGTTCACCGACCAATTCAGCAAGCCAATATTTTGCTAGGCATGCAGGGGTTGGTCGCCGATGACGAACGCCGCTATGCCATGGGGATTCTAAATACTGTGCTCGGTGGGGGAATGAGCTCCCGCATGTTCCAGGAAATTCGAGAGAAGCGCGGCTTGGCCTACTCGGTCTATTCATTCAACACCGGCTATTCTGACGCAGCTTATTTTGGTCTCTATGCTGGTTGCTCTCCGGCCAAGTCAAATGAGGTCACCCGCCTCATGGTTGAAGAGCTTGAAAAAATTGCCAACGATGGAATCCGCGCCGATGAACTCACTCTGGCTCAGGGCAACATCTCTGGGGGATTGGCCTTGAAATACGAAAGCACGATGGCTCGCATGAACCGCCTGATCAGTGCAGAAGTAATCAATGGAGAGTTCTTTGACCTCGATGACTCTCTTGCCCACGTTAACGACGTGACGCTTGAACAAGTTCAATCGCTAGCTGCCGACTTGGCTGGACGCGAACGCTCAATTGTTGCGGTTGGCGATGTGTCAGAGGCAACCTTCAACGAGTTTCTTTAGGATAAAAGCGTGACTATCAAAGTAGCCGTCGTCGGCGCCACCGGAAGAATGGGCAAGCTTGCCCTTGACCTAATCGATGCTTCTCAACACACCTCGCTCCACGCGGCGCTGGACTCTAAGAGTCAGCTCTCTGACATCATCGGGGCCGACGTGGTCTTTGAGGTAACCCGCCTCGACGTCAGTGAATCAGTGGTCGACTTTGCCATTCGTCACGGCCTCAAGGTTGTCGTTGGCACCAGCGGTTGGTCTGCGGCAAAGTTGACTGAGCTCGAGGCTAAACTTGCGGCGCACCCAGATGCAGCCGTCCTCGTTATTCCAAACTTTTCTATTGGTTCAATGTTGGCAAGCTCGTTTGCGGCTCAGGCGGCCAAGTTCTTCGATTCCATCGAGATCGTGGAGGCTCACCACGCCGGCAAGATTGACTCGCCATCGGGCACCGCAGTGCGCACTGCTGAGATGATTGCCGAGGCGCGAGCAGAATTAACCCAGCCACTAATTCCTGGCGTGGGTCAGACCGCTCGGGGCGAGGTCGTTGCGGGTGTACCAATCCACAGCCTCCGACTAGCCGGAGTCTCGGCCAAGCAAGATGTAATGTTTGGCGGAGTCAGCGAATTACTAACCATCAGTCACGAGACATCCTCTGTGAATGCCTACTCTCACGGAATTCTGCTTAGCCTTCGTGTTGCCGCTTCGCAAAGAGGGCTACTAGTTGGTTTGCAATCTGTAGTAGCCGAGTCGGCCAAACTCTAGTGGTTCGGGGCAACGCCAAACTCGGCGCCGTCGTAATGGCGGTATTGCTTGGCACCTACATCTTGCTGTTGGGTCAAACCGGAGTAGTTTTGCTGTTGGCCGAACCGGTAATCGCCAAGGTTATGGGCCTGCTGATTCTTACCTTCCCGATTGTGGGCGCATGGGCTATCTACAAAGAATTCAGTTTTGGTATTCGTGTTGAAAAACTTGCCAAACGAATCATCGCAGAAGATGCTTGGCCCGACTATCCCATTGAATTGAGACCCAGCGGTCGCGCAGTTCCAGAGTCTGCTGTTGCCATGTTCGAACACTACAAAGCGCAAGCCCAGGCTGAGCCAGAGAACTTTCGCACCTGGTTTAGCCTAGGCATCGCCTATAACTTCGCGGGGGATCGCCGGCGCGCTCGTCAGGCAATGCTAAAGGCCATCCAGCTGGCTGCCTAAACTGCCGGCCGGATGGCCTCTAGTAGAACTAGTTTGTTGTTAGAACTTGCGGATTAGCCCAAGGCGCTGAAGACCAACGTACATTTGGCAGCCGAGGCAGAAGTTGAATGCTGCATTCAAAAATGCTGCTACGAATGCCATGCCTGCAAAAATGGCAATCGCGTTGGGAACTCCGGCAAGGTGCAGCACGACGCCGGCGCCAGCAACAATCAGACCAACAAGCTGAGCAAACTTTGGTGGGCGTGGGTCTTCTAGCTCTTTTGGCGCAGCCAAACGTGGGCGCACGAACTTCTTGAAAATCAAACCGTATGGGTGCTTGCTGTTTCCCAAAATTGCACCGATGGCGAATAGTGCAGTCACGATCAGTAGCAGTGTGAAAGCAGCACCAGTGCTTCCTGCGTCTAGGGCAAGGAACACCGTGGTTAGCAGCAGCACTGCAGTAATGGACGCTCCAAAGCGTGGTCCGCGTGGGTCAATTCCCGCTGGGGTCTTTTTTGAATCACTCATTAGATGTCAAAACTTCCTAGTTCTTCTTTGATGGTTTGGGTTTTTGCAGCGCCGGCAATTCTTGAGGTAATTCGCCCCTTTGAATCAAGCACCAAAGTGGTCGGGGTCTGCAGAATGTTGAACTTATTGGCCAAATCTAGGCGGTCAGTAATGTCAACTTCAATGTGCAAGACGTCGTCGTGAGCCTTTTCAAGTTCTGAGTAGAGCTTGGCCGTTTGCCGGCACATGGTGCAGAACTCGCTTGAGAACTGCAGAAACGTCACTTTATTGCCAAATTTTGTTACCGGTTTGCCGTCTTTGGTGGCCGCAATCTCGGCTAGGTCGATGACATCGCCGCCAGCAACCGCCTTGGCCCGCCCTGTCTTTGCGCGCCAAACTAGGCCGGCTGCAGTGGCAAGAGCGAGCAGCCCAAAAACGACTAATAGTTTGGTTTCCAGGGTCATGAAACAAGATTAGGTAAATTTCCAACCCGCGGCACGTTTGTGTCGTTTTATTGCGGTTGGCCTCTACCGGTAGGCTTAGGGGGTGTCAGAAATTATTTTTCGCAGTGACGTTACCGTCGAATTAGTCCGCGCCAATGCCGCAGACTCTGATGTTCTATTTGCCGCACGAGTTTCAACCCAGGGTGAGCAAACCCTAGAGGCAGCCGCAGCCCAGACTGATGCTGCCGAGGACGAGAAGCGCTCTAAAGGACTGATTAACTACCTAATGCGCGACCGCCACGGATCTCCATTCGAGCACAACTCGATGACTTTCTATGTGCAGGCACCAATCTTTGTCTTCCGCGAGTTCATGCGCCACCGTATCGCCAGCTACAACGAAGAGTCAGGCCGATACAAGGAGCTAAGCCCGGTTTTCTATGTGCCTGGTCCGGACCGCAACCTGCTTCAGGTTGGCAAGGCTGGTGCCTACGAGTTTTTGCCTGGCACCGCTGAGCAGACTGCTTTGGTTGAGCAAGAAGCCCGCACCACCTCGCAGAACGCCTATGAGTCTTATAAGCGCATGCTTGAGGCTGGTGTAGCTCGCGAGGTTGCACGCATCGTGCTTCCACTAAACATTTACTCGAGCATGTATGTCACCATGAACGCTCGCGCACTGATGAACTTTTTGAGCCTGCGCACCAAGCGTGAAGGTACCCACTTCCCATCGTTCCCTCAGCGCGAAATCGAAATGTGTGCTGAGAAAATGGAGGCAGAGTTTGCCAAACTCATGCCTTACACCTACGAAGCATTCAACGCCAACGGCCGCGTAGCACCGTAGTTTTACCGAAAGGCTACCGCCATGTCTAAAGAGCAGAAAAACCTGTTTGGTCAGGTCCTAGTTGCACTCGTCACCCCAATGACTGCTGAGGGTGAGGTTGACTGGGCTGCGACCGAGAAGCACATTGACTATGTGATTTCTAACGGTGCCGACGGCGTTGTTGTAACCGGTACCACCGGTGAGACCAGCACTCTGACTGACGCTGAGAAAATCAAGTTGGTTGAGGTAGGCAAGTCTGTTTCGGGTGGCCGCGCCAAGATCATTACCGGCGGTGGTTCAAATGAGACCGCGCACGCGATGCAGCTCTACAAGGCTTCAGAGAAGGCCGGTGCCGACGGTGTCATGATCGTCACGCCTTACTACAACAAGCCAACTCAGGCCGGTGTGCTAACTCATTTCCGCATGATCGCAGATGCCACAGATCTGCCAGTTATTCTTTATGACATTCCTGGCCGTGCCGGTATCGCTATCTCACACGACACCTTCTTGCGAGCCGCAAAGCACCCAAACATCATGGCGGTTAAAGACGCCAAGGGAGATTTGGCCCAGGCCTCGAGAATCATGAACGAAACCGGTTTGCTGTACTTCTCTGGCGACGACTCAAACGTGCTGCCGCACCTGTCTATCGGTGCTACCGGTCTGATTGGCGTTACCGCCAATGTGGCCCCAGCCGCTTACCGCGCCATGATTGATGCCACCAACAACAACGATTTCCACACCGCGCTAAAGGTTCACAACAGCCTCGAGCCTCTTCAGCGAGCCCTTATGACTAACGTTCCAGGAACTGTGGCGGCTAAGTATGTGCTTCACGCTTTGGGATTGATTTCTAGCCCACGTGTGCGTTTGCCACTAGTTGGTCCAGAAGACGCCGAGGCAGCTCGCATTGAGGATGGCATTGACATTGTTGGCGACATCGTTGGCCTAAGTTTCGAGAATTTCCGTCCAGACCGCAACGCAGCAGCCGGTGGTGCTCTGCCAAAGGTGGCTGGCACTACGCGCTAAACGCGCATCAAGAAAAGAGAACCAATGGTTCAAGTACTTCCTGCTCCAGCTCCGCTAAAACCAGGTGTAATGCGCATCATTCCGCTAGGAGGAATCGGTGAAATTGGCCGTAACATGACGGTCTTTGAGATTGATTCAAAAATCCTGATTGTGGACTGCGGCGTATTGTTCCCCGAAGAGCACCAGCCGGGCATCGATGTAATCCTGCCTGACTTTGGCTATCTGCAAGACCGCATGGACGACATTGTTGGAATCTTCTTGACTCACGGGCACGAAGACCACATTGGTGGTGTTCCTTACCTTCTGCGTATGAAGCAGGACATTCCGCTGTTGGGTTCGGCGCTAACTCTGGCTTTTGTTGAGGCCAAACTGAAAGAGCACCGAATCACGCCTTATTCAATGGTGGTTGCCGAGGGGCGCCGCGAGCAGCTGGCTGGCTTTGATCTTGAATTCATCGCTGTAAATCACTCAATCCCAGATGCTCTTGCAGTGGTCATTCGTTCAGCGGCTGGCAGCATTTTGCACACCGGTGACTTCAAGATGGATCAGTTGCCATTGGACGGACGTCTGACCGACTTGCGCGCATTTGCCCGAATCGGCGAAGAGGGCCTAGACCTTTTCATGAGTGATTCAACGAACGCCGATGTGCCTGGGTTTACTCCGCTCGAAAAAGAGATTGGCCCGGTAATCGAGAGTGTGATTGCCCGATCAAAGAAACGCGTGATCGTGGCATCGTTCTCGAGCCACGTTCACCGTGTGCAGCAGGTAGTTGATGCCGCTAAGGCGAATAACCGCAGGGTTGCTTTGGTCGGTCGATCTATGGTTCGAAACATGCAGATTGCCATTCAGATGGGCTACCTTAGGGCTGAACTCGAAGACTTCGTAGACCTCAAGCAGGCTGCCAGCATGCCGCCAGAGCAGGTTGTCTACATGTCTACCGGTTCGCAGGGCGAGCCAATGGCTGTTTTGGCTCGAATGGCAAACTTAGAGCACGACATTGAAATCACCGAGGGCGACACAGTAATCCTGGCCAGCTCGCTTATTCCGGGTAACGAAAACGCTGTTTACCGCGTGATTGATGGTTTGACCAAATTGGGTGCCAACGTGGTTCACAAGGGCAATGCCAAGGTTCACGTTTCTGGCCACGCTGCTGCCGGTGAATTGCTTTATTGCTACAACATTCTGAAGCCCAAAAACGTCATGCCGGTTCATGGCGAGTACCGCCACCTGATTGCCAACGGCAAACTTGCAGAGCAGACGGGCGTTCCTCATGAGCGCGTCTTGATCACCGAGGACGGTTGGGTCATCGACCTGGTTGACGGTGTGGCTGAAGTGGTTGGATCGGTTGAATGCGGTCTGCTCTTCGTAGATGGCAAGACCGTTGGAAAAATCACCGAAGATGACCTTCACGATCGCCGCGTATTGGCAGAAGAGGGCTTTATTTCCATCTTCTGCGTGATCGATGCTGAGACGGGACGAGTTAAGGTGGGACCAGAAATCCGCGCCCGAGCTTTTGCCGAAGAAGACCACGTTTTTGACGACGTCAAGCCGCTAATTTCAAAGGCACTAGCAGAGGCCGCCGGTCAGGGCGTTCGGGACACTTATGCCCTCCAGCAAGTTATTAGAAGAACAATCGGCACATGGGTAAATCGTGCACATCGTCGACGCCCAATGATCATCCCGGTAGTGATTGAAGGCTAGTTAGCTGGTCGCTAGCGCCGTGCCTTCGGCATTCTGTCGCCTGTGGCTGTTAGTTTTGTCGCATGGCTACACGAAAACCTTCTGCTCCGCGCAAACCGGCTCAGCGCGCTCCACGCGCCCGCACAGTGCAGGGCTCAGGACGCGCATCTGGTTTTGGCCAAATTTTGGCATCACTTTACATGGGTCTGGCACACATTGTTGGTGCCGGGGCACGTGCGCTCAGTCCAGAAAAAATCGCAAAAGAAGATCGCCGTGATGGGCTGCCGTTCCTCCTTTTTGTCTTGGGCATTACCGGTGCAGTTCTCGGGTGGGTTTTGGTCAAGCAAGAGTGGGCCATCGGTCTGCACGTCTGGACATTCGGTGCTCTTTTTGGGCGCGTGGCCTTCGCGCTGCCCGTCGTACTGGTTGTATTTGCTCTTTACCTCATGCGCTACCCGGCCACAATTAGAGACAACGGGCGAATCGGCATCGGGCTTTTCCTTTTTGTAGTTTCTATCTCAGGTTTCTTCCACATTTTTGGATCCCAACCAAATCCTTCTGATGGTGAGTGGAAACTGGCATTTGCCGGAGGAATTTTCGGTTGGCTAATTTCTGTACCGTTCCTCAGCACGATCACCATTTGGGGTGCTGCTCCGGTGTTGTTGGCATTCACCTTTGCTTCGCTGTTGATCATGACAAAGACCGCCCCAAATCGCATTGGTGAGCGTCTGCGTGAGTTAAACGTTTATCTTTTTGGCGAGAGTGCCTCGCGTGATTCCCAGGTGCAACCGCAAGAACTTATTCCTGATGCTTTTGATGGCACTAAGGTTCCATGGTGGCGTCGCGGTAAAACTGAAGAAGAGCCGGCATTTGACTCGGCACTGTTGCCAGAATCAAGCATCCTCGAGCCAGATCAGTTTGATGTGCTTTTTGGCGACGCCCCGGTCGTAGATGTTCCATCGGTAGATTCTTTGGTTGCAACCGCACCCATTCCAGTGCCAAATGCACCGGCTTTCGTTCAGCCACCGGCTTCGAGCCCTTCGGTTCCAGACGCTGCCGCTAGCGCACCCGGTGCGCGCATCACCCGCCCATACGTGTTGCCCACGCTCAACTTCTTGGCTCCCGGAACTCCGCCAAAGGCCAAGTCGGCTGCTAACGATCTAATTGTTAGCTCAATCACCAGCGTCTTCCGTGAGTTTGGCGTTGAGGCAGCAGTTGTAGGTTTCCAGCGTGGGCCAACAGTTACCCGCTACGAGGTTGAATTGGCGCCCGGAGTAAAGGTTGAGGCCGTTACCCGTTTGGCTAGCAACATTTCTTATGCGGTAGCTAGCAACGAGGTTCGCATCCTCGCCCCGATTCCGGGTAAGTCTCTGATCGGCATCGAGATTCCGAACACCGATCGCGAAACAGTGTCTTTGGGTGACGTCCTAAGGTCTGAGGTCGCTGCCAAGAGCTTGCACCCACTGACCATCGGAATCGGCAAAGATGTCGAGGGTGGGTTTGTAATTGCCAACCTTGCCAAAATGCCTCACCTTTTGGTTGCAGGCGCCACCGGTGCAGGTAAGTCCAGTTTTGTGAACTCCATGATCACTTCAATTCTGATGCGCGCTAAGCCGGCCGAGGTGCGCATGGTCCTTATCGACCCCAAGCGCGTGGAACTGGCCGCGTATCAAGGTGTGCCGCACCTGATCACCCCAATTATTACTAACGCCAAAAAGGCCGCAGAGGCGCTGCAATGGGTCGTCAAAGAAATGGACATGCGCTACGACGACCTGGCCAGTTTTGGTTTCAAACACATCGATGACTTCAACCGTGCAGTAGTTGCAGGCGAGGTTAAGGTTCCAGAGGGCAGCAAGCGTGTTCTCCAGCCATATCCATATCTGTTGGTCGTGGTCGATGAGCTCGCCGATCTTATGATTGTCGCCCCTCGCGATGTTGAAGATTCCATTGTTCGAATTACCCAGTTGGCACGTGCCTCAGGTATTCACCTTGTTCTGGCTACCCAGCGTCCATCGGTGGACGTTGTTACCGGTCTCATTAAGGCCAACGTACCAAGTCGTTTGGCTTTCTCTGTGACCTCTCTAACTGACTCTCGAGTGATCCTTGATCAGCCTGGCGCCGAGAAACTTATTGGCCAAGGAGACGCCCTGTTCTCTCCGATGGGAACAAATAAGCCAATCCGTGTTCAGGGTGCCTGGTTAGCCGAGTCTGAGCTGGCCAAGATTGTAGACCACGTCAAAGCGCAGATGGAGCCCGAATATCGCCAAGATGTTCAAGAGGTTGCCGCTGCCAAAATCGTTGATGCTGACATAGGCGATGACCTTGAGGTGCTTCTGCAGGCGGCTGAGTTGATTATCAATTCGCAGTTCGGTTCCACATCTATGTTGCAGCGAAAACTTAGAGTTGGATTTGCCAAGGCAGGGCGATTGATGGATCTTCTAGAATCCAGGCAAATCGTTGGTCCATCTGAGGGCTCAAAAGCGCGTGATGTTTTGGTGAAACCCGAGGACCTGCCAATTGTCTTGGCTCAGCTCCGAGGTGAGCCGGGGGCATCGGCTACGCCTCAGGTTCAGAGTGCGGCTGCGGTAATCGATCTTCCTGACGAAGCGCTAGGCAGCATGGCGGCGGGCGAATTTGACGACTTTATTCCTCGAGCAAACGTTGACCGGTCAATCATCACCACTGGTGACGAAGATGACGGCGACGAAGACGCTTGGCAACTGACGGGCCGCCACTGATGATCGAAAAAACAGCAAAGTCTATTTTCAACCTGCCAAACATAATCACGATGGCTCGAATTCTTGCCGTGCCATTTTTCATTTGGTCCTTGGTCGAAGTCAGTGATCCAGCAAGCCCAATGCGGTGGCTTTCAACTGGAATATTTATTCTCATTATGGCTAGCGACGGAATTGATGGCGCTATCGCTCGCAAGCGCGGCTTAGTAACCAACCTTGGCAAATTGCTTGATCCGATTGCCGATAAAGCGCTACTGGGCGGGGCGCTAATCTCGTTGTCGGCTATCAATGAGGTTGCCTGGTGGGTAACCGTAGCCATTTTGGCTCGAGAGCTCGGCATCACCGCCTACAGGTTTGTCGTAATCAAAAAGCGCGTAGTGCCGGCATCTGCAGGCGGAAAACTAAAAACAATTTTTCAAGGCATCATGGTGGGCTTTGTAGTCTCTCCGTTCCAGGCCTATTTCGGGGAATGGTATGACTGGCTCGAGACTGGCCTTGTCGGAATTGCGGTTGGTCTAACTCTTTGGACCGGGGCCCAGTATTTGATTTTGGCGTCCAAGGCCCGGGGCTAATGACTGCTAAGCAGGCGCTGGATTCGCTTCAGGCAAAGAGCCTTCGATTGGCTGTTGCCGAGTCGCTTACCGGGGGAGGGCTCAGTTCTGAGTTTGTCTCGGTTCCAGGCGCGTCCAAGGTTTTCTTAGGGGCAATCGTGGCCTATGACACCGCAATCAAGGCTTCACTGCTTGGTGTTCCCCAGGTTTTGCTGTCTGAACGCGGAGCAGTAGACCCTGAAGTCGCCGTAGCCATGGCCAGAGGAGTCAGGGGCTCTCTCGCGAAGGCGGCAAATTTGCCTGAAGACTCCGTCGTCGGCTTGGCCGTCACCGGAGTGGCTGGGCCAGATAGTCAAGATGGCAAGTCTGTTGGAACAGTTTTTGTAGCCATTCTTGGCGCATCAGGAGTGCCAGTCGAGGTCACCGAATATTTCTTCGGGGGCTCCCGAGAAGAGATTCGTGCCCAAAGCACCGAAGCAGCCGTAAACGTACTGCTTGCTTGGCTTCAAAAGGTCTAAAGGCCCAGTCTGCTATCTCTGGCTAACTCTGTTGGCAGGAACAAAATTCACGACTTGTCGGTTATCTTCCAAGTAACACTCAGGTAAAACTCAGGTGTTCGGTTTATCTTTTGTCATAGGCAACGGGTAGGTTATTTACAAAGGAGGCACTAAATGGTTCTAGTCAGACAAGAAATCGGCGATGTGCTTCGCGACTTTCGTTTGCAGAAGGGCAAGACTCTTCGCCAGGTCGCAGGTCGCGCTAGCGTAGCCCTTGGCTACCTTAGTGAGGTCGAGCGCGGTCAAAAAGAAGCTTCTTCAGAAATTCTGGCTTCAGTGGCCGACGCCCTTGACGTTCCAATTTCACAAATCATGCGCGAAGTTAGCGATCGTCTGGCGGTTCTCGAAGGTGTCAATATCCCTGACACTGTCCCTGCCGAGTTCGTGCACGACTTTGATAGCAGTCTTGCCGGAGCTCGCTAAGTCCTCCTGTTAAACAATCTTCGAAAGCCCTCGGTTTTGAGTCCGAGGGCTTTCGCTTTTCTATTGCCTAGCAACCTTAGGTAGGGTCTAAGGGTGCGGCATAGTCAATTTCACGAGTATATGGCAGATGAGTTTGGTGCCGCCTATGCCAAGGTTGTAGCCGAAGACTTGGTTATCAGCGCCCTAGGTGATCAAACCGCAAATCAGGCACTTGCTGCGGGCAGGAATCCAAAAGAGGTTTGGCTGGCGGTATGCGAGGCAAGTGGTGTTCCAAAAAATCGCTGGCATGGGGTTTCAAAAGAAAAACCAAAGCCGCACTGAACAAAAACCCGAAACACCGACACGCCACACTAATTAACTATCGAAATTTTGTTCGAACGCGTGTAAGTTATTAACAACGGGTTTTGAGGCAGGTTTTCAACAGACTGAACCCAGGTTGGCTTAATTGTCAGCGCCTCGAAATACAGTCGGTTTTATCAATCAGAGCACCTGAGACAACCAGCCAAGGCTTACGGCCAGAATTAGAGGATCAAATGCCATCACCTTCAGATCGCGAAAAGGCACTAGACACTGCGCTAGCTCAAATTGACCGCCAGTTTGGCAAGGGCTCAGTTATGCGCCTTGGCTCTGATGATCGCGCTCCAGTTGAGGTCATTCCTACCGGCTCAATCGCACTAGACGTTGCGTTGGGCACCGGAGGTTTGCCAAAGGGTCGAATCGTAGAGATCTACGGTCCTGAGTCCTCTGGTAAAACCACTGTCGCGTTGCACGCTATTGCTAACGCACAGCGCAATGGCGGTATCGCAGCATTCATCGACGCCGAGCACGCACTTGACCCGGAGTACGCCAAGGCGCTTGGTGTAGATACTGATGCACTACTTGTAAGCCAACCTGACACCGGTGAACAGGCACTTGAGATCGCCGACATGCTTATTCGCTCGGGCTCAATCGACATCATCGTTATTGACTCTGTTGCAGCCCTTGTGCCTCGAGCAGAAATCGAGGGAGAGATGGGTGACTCTCACGTTGGCCTTCAGGCTCGTTTGATGTCTCAGGCGCTTCGTAAACTCACTGGCGCACTGAACTCAACCGGCACCACCATGATCTTCATTAACCAGCTGCGCGAGAAGATTGGCGTCTTCTTCGGTAGCCCAGAAACCACCGCCGGTGGTAAGGCTCTAAAGTTCTACGCTTCGGTTCGCCTGGACATCCGCCGTATTGAAACTCTGAAAGACGGCCAAGACGCAGTAGGTAACCGTACCCGCGTTAAGGTTGTCAAAAACAAGATGGCTGCCCCATTCAAGCAAGCAGAATTTGACATCATCTACGGTGTTGGAATTTCGCGAGAGGGTAGCTTGATCGACTTTGGTGTTGAGAAAGAAATTGTCAAAAAGTCGGGTGCTTGGTACACCTACGAGGGTGAGCAACTTGGTCAGGGCAAAGAGAACGCTCGCAAGTACCTCATCGAAAACCCAAAGGTTGCCGATGAAATCGAGAAGAAGATCAAGACCAAACTTGGCATTGGCGTGCCACGCGCGGTCGCAGATCTCCCAGCTGATGCTGCTGAAAAGCCTGAAGGTGCCGCTAAGGCAGCTAACGCTTAGCCCAAATGGCATTTCAAAAAGGTCGCTATTCGGCGCGCAGGCAGTCCTCAAATGGTGCTGCGGGCGAGCCTCAAGAGCGGCCTTTTTCAGCTGATACAGCCAAGCCTCAGCCAAGCGCCGAAAAACTCGAGCAGCGTGCCAGAAACGTTCTGCTCCACCAGTTAGCGCGAAGTGCAAAGTCCAAGCACCAGTTGCGGCAAATCCTCGAGCAAAGAGAGATTCCGCCCGAAATTGCCGAGGCTATTCTTGAACGGTTTACTGAGGTGGGCTTAATTGACGATAAGGTTTTTGCCCAGACCATTGTTTCGAGTCGTCGTAACTTCAGGGGGCTCTCGAAAACGGCCATCAAGCGTGAGTTGCTAACTAAAGGCGTGGCAGAAGCCGATTTCGAGGCAGCTTTAGACGAAGTCAGTTCTGAGGATGAGTTAGAAACAGCCAAAGAACTTGCATCAAAGCGTTTTGGTCAAATGGCACATCTCGAGAAAGCCACTCGAGATCGCCGTCTGGCTGGCTACCTTCAACGCAAGGGTTATTCAAGTGCCATCGCTTTCGCAGCAATTCGGTTCGCCGAGAACCAAGAGCTAAATCCAAGCCTGCCGCTAAAATAGTCTTCTAATGACTACCACCAATCGCACCTATGAAGTTCGTACCTATGGGTGCCAAATGAACGTTCATGATTCTGAGCGTCTCACCGGCCTGCTCGAGGCTGCCGGTTATACCGCTGCCGAAACCGGAACCGCCGACATCGTAGTTTTTAACACCTGTGCCGTTCGCGAAAATGCTGACAATAAGCTTTATGGCAACCTTGGAATGCTAGGCGAGAAGAAAAAAGAAAACCCAGAGATGCAAATCGCTGTAGGTGGTTGCTTGGCTCAAAAAGACCGCGACACCATCATCAAGCGTGCGCCTTGGGTAGATGTAGTCTTCGGTACTCACAACATTGGTTCGTTGCCAGCGCTACTAGAGCGCGCCCGTCACAATCACGAGGCCCAGGTGGAAATACTTGATGCACTCGAGACGTTTCCTAGTGAGCTGCCAACCAAACGAGACTCTACCTATGCGGGCTGGGTTTCCATTTCTGTAGGTTGTAACAACACCTGCACGTTCTGCATCGTGCCATCCCTGCGCGGAAAAGAGAAGGACCGCCGCCCAGGCGAGATTCTCGCTGAAATTCAAGCGCTCGTCGATGATGGAGCTATCGAAGTTACACTTTTGGGCCAGAACGTAAACACCTATGGGGTCGAGTTTGGTGACAAGGGAGCATTTGCCAAATTGCTGCGGGCCTGCGGCGAAATCAAAGGGCTCGAAAGAGTCCGGTTCACCAGCCCACATCCAGCTGCCTTTACCGATGACGTGATTGAGGCAATGGCTGAGACTCACAACGTCATGCCCTCGTTACACATGCCACTTCAGTCTGGCAGTGACAAAGTTCTGAAAGACATGCGCCGCAGTTATCGCAGCGACAAGTACCTAGGAATTCTTGAGCGGGTTCGTATGGCCATGCCAAACGCTTCGATTACAACCGACATCATTGTGGGTTTTCCTGGGGAGACTGAGCAAGATTTTCTAGAGACCATGCGTGTAGTTCGCGAAGCTCGCTTCGCCGCAAGCTACACCTTCCAGTATTCAAAGCGCCCAGGCACGCCGGCCGCAGAGCTTCCAGATCAGCTACCAAAAGAGGTAGTGCAGGAGCGTTACGAAAGGCTCATGGCTTTGGTCAACGATGTTGCATGGACCGAAAACAAGAACCAGCTCGGTCAGATCGTGCAGGTGCTGGTTGCCAACAACGAGGGTCGTAAAGACGAAGCCACCAACCGCATGAGTGGCCGAGCTGAGGACAACCGCCTGGTTCACTTTGAGGTGCCTGACGGTGCTGAGCGCCCAAGACCGGGCGATGTTGTTACCGCCAAAATCACCGATGCAGCGCCTTACCACTTGCTAGCTGACGACATCTCGGTTTATGCCGTTCGCCGCACAACCGCGGGTGATGCTTGGGACCGCACCGAGGCGGCAAGTTGTGGTGTTCCGGCAACGGGTTCTGCTTCTGGCCCGGCGAGTGTTTCACTTGGGTTGCCTAGCCTGCGCAAACCATAATGCTCAACAAACTAATCGCAGTAGTTGGCCCAACTGGCACCGGCAAATCTGATCTAGCCATAGCTCTTGCGAAACAGATTAGGGCTGCCGGTGGTCAAGCTGAAATCGTCAACTGTGACTCGATGCAGTTCTACCGGGGTATGGATATCGGTACCGCAAAACTCTCTGTTGAAGAGCGTCAGGGTGTTCCACATCACCTTCTCGATTGGCTCGAGATTTCTGAAGAGTCAACGGCCGCCGAATATCAGGCTGTCGCTCGGCCGACCATTACCCAAATCCAGAGCCGGGGAGCAGTACCCATCCTGGTTGGTGGCTCTATGCTCTACGTGGCTGCCGTTCTAAACATGTTCGAGTTTCCTGCTCGCGATGCTGAGCTGAGGGCACAACTTGAAGCTGAACTAGACGAACATGGACCGCATGAGATGCACCGGCGCCTCAAGGCAATTGACCCGGTTGCTGCGAGCAGAATAATTCCGGAAAACGGGCGGCGCTCCGTGCGGGCCATCGAGATTGTCACACTCACCGGTATGCCCTTCGCTGCCGTGCTTCCTGAAGAAAACGTAGATTGGCAGCCGGTATTAGAGATTGGCCTGACTGGCCCGCGAGAAGACCTTAGGCAGCGTCTTGAGCACCGGGTGGAGCGAATGTGGCAAGCCGGTCTCATTGAGGAGGTGCGGGCACTGGAGTCGCTTGGTATTAGGAACGGAAAAACTTCATCGCGTGCGATTGGTTATGCCCAGGCAATTGCTCAAATAGATGGCGTTATGACTGAGTCCGAGGCAATCGCCGATACCGTGCGCCTAACCCAAAAATATGCACGCCGGCAGATGTCGTGGTTTAAGCGCGATCCGCGCATTCATTGGCTGGACTATCAAGACCCTCATATGAATAAAAAGGCTAGTGATCTCGTGGCAAACTGGCTTGGGCTCTAGGCTTGTCCCATGGCAAATCTGATGCATTTCACCAAAGGTCACGGCACGGGCAACGACTTTGTGCTTTTTCTCGACGCTGAGGGGCACATTACTCTAACTCCAGAGCAGGTTGCCAAAATTTGTGACCGCCACTTTGGCATTGGCGCTGATGGTCTGATTCGTGTAGTCAAGTCTGAAAACTTGCCTGCGGGTGCAGCTATTTTGGCCGAAGAGCCAAGCGCAATTTGGTTCATGGATTACTACAACGCCGATGGATCGATTGCTGAAATGTGCGGCAATGGAACCCGAGTTTTTGCCCGCTACCTTACTGAAAAGGGTCTAGTCCAGCTGGGTGACGGTGAGACTCTCTCAATTGGCACGCGTGCCGGGGTCAAGGACTTACAGCGAAACATGGCTGGTTTTGCCATTGATATGGGGCGCTGGAAACTAGAGGGGGAGAGTCTCGTTGAGGCAGTCAACCTTGAGGTTGCACGGCCTGGTCAGGGCATTAATGTGGGTAACCCACACATTGTGGTTGCACTGGCCGAACCGCAGGAGCTGGCAGGCCTGGATTTGACCAAAAAGCCGAACATTGAACCCGCGCCGGCCAATGGAGCCAACATTGAGTTTGTGGTGCCTGCTGATCCAATGGTCAAAGATGGCGTCGGCACGATTCAAATGAGAGTTTACGAGCGCGGTGTAGGTGAAACCTTGTCTTGTGGCACAGGCATTGTTGCGGCCGCTCTAGCCACCCGTCACTGGGCCGGAAACGGCGCACCAAACCAGTGGGCGGTCAAGGTGCCTGGCGGAACTTTAGGTGTGCGCATGTTTGCGGCCGAAGATGGAGAACACGTTGGTTTGAGCGGTGCGGCAGAGTTGGTATTCGAGGGGCAGCTAGATCTAGACGCGCTCTAAGTTCGTAAACATTAGCCGCGGTTCTTGACTCGCAAAATCCTAAAAGACTTCGAGGTTTCCACTCGAATGGTGCTGAACTCGTCAGGAAGTTCGCTTTCCAGCCATCGGTGAAGAGAATCAGCGCCCAGGTTCTTCTGAACGACTAGGTAGCCTTCAGCGTCGTGGTCCAGTCTTGGTAGCCAAGTGAGCAAAATTTCGTGCAGAACGTCCTTGCCGACTCGGATAGGCGGGTTTGACCATATTCCGCTAAATTTCAAATCGGCTGGAACCTCATCGGGTTTGCAGGTGTTCACATTGGTCAGGCCAAGTTTCGCCGCGTTAGCTGCCGTCAGCTCTAGAGATCGCTCATTAACATCGATAGCCCAAATGGTTGCCTTGGGCGAGCGCGAAGCCAGGGAAAGCGCAATAGGCCCCCAACCACAGCCAATGTCGAGGATGTTTCCGCTCGGCGGTGCATCATCAAGGTGATTAAGCAAAATCTGTGTACCTTGATCGATGTGATCAGGGCTAAAAATTCCGCCGGAGGTGGTCAGTGAAACTTCGCGACCGTCAATGACAACTTGAATCTGCTTTGGCTTGAATGTACTGCCGGGGGTCTCCGAAAAATAGTGTTCTGAAGACATAGTGGAAACAGTAATACAGATAGGCAAACTAGTGTTAGTTGCGTGGACGAAGAGCTTTTTGAGGCAGATGATCAGCCGACCTTCACTCATGGCAACTCTCGAGGCGATGAGGTGGTTGACCGTATCCTTCGTCGAGGTGAGCGCGCTGCGGCTCTGGGTGCCGAAGAAACCAACACTTTCAATAACTTCGACGGTGACCAGTTTGAGCGTGAAGACCGCACCGCCCTGCGCAGAGTAGCCGGGCTATCCACTGAGCTCGAGGACATCACCGATGTTGAATATCGCCAGTTACGCCTTGAAAAAGTCATTTTGATTGGCCTTTGGGGCGAAAATACTTTGCTCGATGCCGAGAATTCGTTGCGCGAGCTTGCCGCGCTCGCCGAAACAGCCGGGGCCACTGTGCTTGATGGCTTGTTGCAGCGACGAGCACACCCAGACCCGGCCACTTTTCTTGGTAAAGGCAAGGCACAGGAGCTAAAGCAGTTGGTCGCGGCTGCCGGTGCCGATACCGTGATTGCCGACACTGAGTTAGCACCAAGCCAGAGACGTGCACTAGAAGACGTGGTCAACGCCAAGGTGATTGACCGAACCGCTGTGATTTTGGATATTTTTGCCCAACATGCCAAGAGTCGCGAGGGTAAAGCCCAGGTGGAGTTAGCCCAGCTTGAATACCTATTGCCACGCCTTAGAGGTTGGGGTGAGTCCATGTCACGCCAGGCCGGTGGCCAGGCTGCCGGCGGTGTCGGTATGGGGTCACGCGGTCCCGGTGAAACCAAGATTGAGCTGGATCGGCGTCGGATCAACACCCGAATGGCAAAACTACGCAAGCAGATTATGGCCATGAAGCCAGCACGTGAGACCAAGCGCTCCAACCGAAAGCGTAATTCGATTCCAGCGGTGGCCATTGCGGGCTACACAAACGCCGGCAAGTCATCCTTGCTAAACCGGCTAACCCAAGCTGGGGTTTTGGTTCAGAATGCACTTTTTGCCACGCTGGATCCAACAGTGAGAAAGGCCAAGACCCCTGACGGTCGCGACTTTACCTACGCCGACACTGTTGGGTTTGTGCGCAACCTGCCCCACCAGTTAGTTGAGGCTTTTCGGTCAACCCTCGAGGAGATTGCAGATAGCGACCTCATCGTGCATGTGGTCGATGCTTCACACCCGGATCCAGCCGGACAGATTGCTACCGTTCGCAACGTGATCGGCGAGGTCGGGGCACGCGATATTCAAGAGTTGATTGTTTTCAACAAGATTGACTTGGCCGATGAAACCCAACGCATGGCCCTGCGCGGCATGGAGCCAAACTCAATCGGTGTTTCGGCTCGAACCGGAGAGGGAGTTGAAGAGTTAAAGCTTTTGATAGCTCGCCTGCTTCCTGAACCAAACGTCGAGATTGCGGTCTTAATTCCTTATAACCGTGGCGACCTAGTTTCTAAGTTGCACTTGAATAGCCGCATCTTGATGCTTGACTATCGAGAAGGCGGAACCTTTGTGCGAGCCATGGTTAAACCTGAAACGGCAGCCGAACTAGCCGACTACCGCTTGGTCATCTAAAGCTGGCCGCGACCAGCTCTCAATAATTGCTATACCGAACGCAGTACGGCAACAACTTTGCCCATGATTACCGCGTGATCGCCAAGAATTGGCGCGAAAGACGAGTTTCGCGGTAGCAGCCAGGTATGACCATCCTGCTGCTTGAAGGTCTTGACGGTGGCTTCGTCCTCCAAAAGAGCCGCAACGATGTCCCCATTTTCAGCGGTCTGCTGTTGGCGAACCACGACCCAGTCGCCATCACAAATGGCTGCATCAATCATGGACTCACCTTTGACCTTCAGTAGGAAGAGGTCGCCTTTGCCAACCAACTGGCGCGGCAAAGGGAAGATCTCTTCGACATTCTGCTCGGCTGTGATGGCAGTGCCGGCAGCAATTTGACCAACCATAGGAACCATTGCGGCATCGCCAATCGGGGTGGCATTGTCGCTAGATTCTGCACCTTGCCCCTCCCAGCCCGGCAGCTCAATCAATACATCGATGGTGCGCGGGCGCTTTGGGTCACGGCTAATGTAACCAGCCAGTTCGAGTTGGTTTAGCTGGTGGCTCACGCTGGCAGGGGAGGCCAGGCCTACTTCTTCGCCAATCTCGCGCATGCTCGGAACGTAGCCGCGCTCGGCCTTAGATCGCTGGATTGCCTGCAGAATTCTCTCCTGCATTGGGCTCAAGCTAGATGCGCGTCGCGTATTGCGCTTTTCTTCCATAGCCAGGCCTTTCTCTAATTGTCGTAGGTGCCTGTTTGAATCTAGAACTATCGAAAGAGTATTCGCAAAAACCGCATAAATCAAACACATTTTCGAATAAAAGAAATATTTCTTGACAAATTGTCGGTGCTTGTTTGTATTCTTGTTCTAAAGCGAACAACTGTTCGAAACAAAAGTTTCAAGTTAGCAAGCAAATGAAAGGTGTTCAAGATGTCAAACTTCGCACCAGCTTCAACCATGGTCCGTCCTACGGTTCGGGTTCAGTCAGTAACGCACCTCAACGCTTCCGGTCGTCGTTTCCTGCGTAGCGTCACCATCGTGGCAATTGCCACAGGTGCAGTCTTTGCTTTGGCTCAAGGCTTCGGTGCTTCAGGGGCCAACGCAAACGTGTCTTCGGCCTCTGTTGAGTTTCAGTACATCACTGTTTCGGCTGGTCAGACCTTGTGGTCTCTAGCTGAAGACCTAGCCCCAAACCAAGACCCTCGCGACTGGATCGTAGATGTGGTCAATCTAAACGGATTGGTTAGTGCAGAAGTGCAGCCTGGTCAAAAGATCGCTTTGCCAAACTAGTCCGAGCAGAAACCCCGCTTCATTATTGGCCAACCGGTAACCTAGTCAGGTGGCTAATCTTGAAGACCTTCCCCTACGTAATGACCTCAAAGGGCGCACTCCTTACGGGGCACCGCAACTAAATGTTCCGGTGGCCCTAAACGTCAACGAGAACACGCACCGCATTCCCGAAGAAGTCGCTGTTGACATCATCGGGAGAATTGCCGCAGCAGTGCTCGAGATTAATCGCTACCCAGACCGCGAGTTCATGGCCCTTCGAGAGGCTTTGGCTAACTACCTTGGCGCAGGCCTATCCGCACAAAACATTTGGGCCGCAAACGGTTCTAATGAGGTTTTGCAGCACATCTTCCAAGCCTTTGGTGGTCCGGGGCGAAAAGCCATTGGTTTTACACCTACGTACTCCATGTACGCTCTGATTGCCCAAGGTACCGGCACCGAGTACGTTGATTCGCCGCGACTCGACCGTTACGAGTTGACCCCTGAGCACATTCGCGCCGAGATTCTCAAAGAGCAGCCAAACATCGTGATGCTTTGTTCTCCGAATAACCCAACCGGCACGCCCTTGAGTCTCAGCTGCATCGAAGCAGCCTATGACGCCGTATCAGAGGCAACTGGGGGCATAGTCGTTGTCGATGAAGCCTATGCGGAATTTGGCGGCGCAACCGAGGTCAGTGCTACCAGTCTGTTGCCAGGCAGGGAAAGGCTTTTGGTTAGCCGCACGATGTCCAAGGCGTTTGCGTTTGCGGGCGCACGCGTGGGCTACCTGGCTGCTGACCCGGCTGTCATCGATGCTCTGAGATTGGTTCGCCTTCCTTACCACCTGAGCGCATTCACGCAGGCCGCTGCTGAAGGTGCTTTGGCGCATGCGGCCACCATGCTGGCAACGGTCGATGACATTCGCTACCAGCGTGACCGAATCGTCATGGAGCTTCAAGATCTGGGCCTTGATCCATACCGCTCTGACTCAAACTTCGTATTGTTTGGTGGCCTAGAAAATTCCAACCAGGTCTTCGAGGCGCTCCTTGCCAAGGGGGTTTTGATTCGAAACGTTGGAATTCCAGGGACTCTTCGAGTTTCAGCCGGGACCGAAGCTGAGACTACAGCTTTCCTAGCTGCCTTGCGAGAAGTGCTCGCAAACCACTGATTCGCTAGACTTGCTCCATAACTAACATCGCTTTGCGAAAGGTATTTCCATGAGCCGTACTGCCACTCTGCAGCGCAGCACTTCCGAGTCATCAATTGAGCTGAGCCTCAACCTTGATGGCACTGGTCGCGCCGAAATCTCTACATCGGTGCCTTTTTTCGACCACTTACTCACCGCTTTCGCTAAGCACTCTCTCGTAGACCTATTCGTGCGTGCATCGGGCGACACCCACATTGATGTTCACCACACGGTAGAAGACACAGCAATTGTTTTGGGCCAGGCAATTCGTCAGGCTCTCGGCAACAAATCAGGCATCGGCCGCTACGGTGATGCAACTGTTCCGCTAGACGACGCCTTGGCGCGTGTTGTGGTTGACGTTTCAGGTCGCCCATACCTGGTTCACACGGGCGAGCCTGCTGGGTTTGAGTTCCACCTTATTGGTGGTCACTTCACCGGCTCAATGATCCGCCACGTGTTTGAGGCAATCTCATTGAACGCTGGCATTACCGTGCACGTAACTGTGCTTGATGGTCGCGACCCGCACCACATTGCCGAGGCAGAGTTCAAGGCTTTTGCCCGTGCATTCCGCAAGGCGGTCGAGGCTGACGCCCGCGTCGATGGCATTCCTTCTACCAAGGGTGCTTTGTGATTTCACCCCGCGTAGTCGTCTTAGATTACGGCAGCGGAAATGTTCACTCGGTGGCCCAGGCTCTTGAGGTTGCCGGTGCACAGGTTGAACTCACCCGTGACCGAGATTCAGTTCTTGCGGCCGACGGCCTAGTCGTGCCAGGTGTGGGTGCCTTCACTGCCGTTATGGAACAGCTAAACGAAGTCAAGGGTGCAGAGCTCATCGATAAGCGCTTGGTGGCACGCAAGCCGGTTTTGGGCATTTGTGTTGGGCTGCAGGTGATGTTTGAGCAGGGTCTGGAACACGGAATCGAGACCCAGGGTCTTGGGCAGTGGCCAGGTGTCGTCGAAAAACTTGATGCACCGGTCCTGCCGCACATGGGGTGGAATACCGTCCAACCGCCAGCGGCCACCAAGTTGTTTTCCGGAATTGAGTCGGAGCGTTTTTACTTCGTGCACTCTTACGGTGTTCGCGATTGGAAGATGGATGAACAGGGTCCATTGACCCACCCACAAGTTACCTGGGCTGAGTATGGGTGCCGGTTTGTTGCCGCTGTCGAGAATGGCCCCTTGTCTGCAACTCAGTTTCACCCTGAAAAATCCGGTCAAGCCGGCATCAAGCTTCTCAGCAACTGGCTGGGCACTTTTTAGTTTCAAAGAAAGAGATCCAAATGGCTAACTACCTAGAACTACTTCCTGCCGTTGACGTTGCCGACGGAAAGGCCGTCCGCCTTACTCAGGGTGAGGCTGGTTCAGAGACCGATTACGGCAGCCCACTTGAAGCCGCTCAGACCTGGATCGAAGCCGGGGCGGAGTGGATTCACCTTGTAGACCTTGACGCTGCCTTTGGTCGCGGCGATAACCGCGCAATCATTCGCGAAGTAGTCGATTCTGCTTCCTCGGTGAAGATTGAGCTTTCTGGTGGTATCCGTGACGATGCATCGCTTGAGGCTGCACTTGAAGCCGGTGCTACCCGAGTAAACCTTGGCACCGCTGCGCTAGAAAACCCTGAGTGGACCGAGCGTGTAATTGCCAAGTTTGGCGATGCCATTGCAGTGGGCCTAGATGTTCGCGGTACCACTCTTGCGGCACGCGGTTGGACTCGCGAAGGTGGAGACCTTTGGGAGGTACTCGCTCGCCTAGAGGCAGCCGGTTGCGCACGATACGTGGTTACCGATGTGACTAAAGACGGTACCCTGCGCGGTCCAAACATCGAGCTGCTACGCGAAGTTATGAAGCGCACCAGCAAGCCAGTCGTTGCCTCTGGTGGCATTAGCTCGCTACAAGACATCCGTGATCTTCGAGCGCTGGTATCTGAAGGCCTAGAAGGCGCCATTTTGGGCAAGTCTCTCTATGCCAACAAGTTCACCCTTCAAGAAGCCCTGGCTATCGCCAACTCCTAAACATGAAAAGCCACGACCACGAGCACATCAACGCTGACCGATTCGCCGATTCAGCTGGTGTGCCATGGGCGGGGCGAAGTTTCGAGCAAAACCCCTTCGCCGATGATGACGGCACCGCACCCCACGATCTAGTCGCTGCGCTCGCCGAATTTCAACTTTCCGGTGATGCCAGCAAAGTGTTCCAAGAGATTGCCAAATCACGTCTATTGATTCCACTCTTGGCTGACCTGGGGGAAAGCGGACAGGGTGCTCACGGGCAAACTGTTGACAAGAGCGCTGACCTCTCGATCGTCACGGTAAAGACTCCAGACGGAGAAACCGGGTTACCGGTTTTTAGCTCGGTGGCCGCGATGGCTGTTTGGAATAAAAAAGCTCGCCCGGTGCCGAGCGATGCTGTGCGCGTTGCTCTGGCTGCCGTATCAGAGGGCAATAAGCGGGTAATCCTTGACCCAGGTTCACCTACCGAATTTGTCCTTAGACGGCCAGCAATTGAGGCTCTCGCCCAGCAAAAGGCTTGGATCCCGCCGCATCTGAATCGCGATTTATTCAACGCGCTCACCGTGCCGCTGCGAAATGAGACCGATGTTCGGTCACTTAATCTGCGTTCGGGTGACCTAATGTCGCGATTGACCGGACCTGAGCTGATAATCGCACTCGAGATGAAGCCAGGCTTGGCGCAAACCGACTTGGAGTCCGTTATTTCTCGTCTGATCAGCCTGTGGTCGGCAATTCCTCACCTGTCAGAACTGGTGGATTCGATGAAAGTCCAGATTCAGCCTGGCAAAGTTAGCTAGCTAACCCACGTCGACCAGCAACAGGCAGACCAGCCGCGGCTAGTTGACTGGGCCGGTAAATTTCTCGCCAGGGCCAGCGCCGGGTGCGTCTTTAATCACTGACGCTTCTCTAAAGGCAAGTTGCAGAGAGCGCAGGCCGTCGCGCAGTGGCCTAGCGTGGTGGTCGCCAATCTCAGCGGCAGAGGCAGTCACCAATCCGGCCAGCGCATTGATCAATTTGCGGGCCTCGTCCAGGTCTCCCTTTGAGCCGTCTTCACTTAGGCCACATTGAACCGCCGCAGCGCTCATTAGGTGCACAGCCGTTGTGGTGATGACTTCCACTGCAGGCACCTCGGCAATATCGCGAACCTGATCAGCTACATCTTTAAACTCAGCCACGGGGCTTCTCCTTTTGTAATCTTTCTGCTAGGCTAACCCATGGCTCCGAGGTTTATCCTCGGTCAGAAGTGGAATCAATTCCCACCCGCGTCCACCGACTCATAGGTTGCCGGGTAAAGCTTTGAAACTTACGTTTCTGTGCGCTCTTCGGCATTTTGCCGCTGGCGTGGCCGTTTATGTCACGTTTAGAGGAGCAACTTATCAGCGATCCACGTATCAACGAGCGCATCCGCGTGCCAGAGGTTCGCCTCGTCGGCGCTGCTGGTGAGCAGATTGGCGTTGTCCGAATCGAAGAGGCATTGCGCATGGCGCAAGAGCTAGACCTTGACCTAGTCGAGGTAGCCCCTACTTCAAAGCCACCAGTTGCAAAGCTGATGGACTTCGGCAAGTTCAAGTACGAAGCAGCGCAGAAGGTTCGCGAAGCCCGCAAAAACCAGGTCAACACAATCCTGAAGACCGTCCGATTTGGTCTGAAGATTGATGCACACGACTATGGCACCAAGCGTGGCCAAATTGAACGCTTCCTAAAAGCAGGTGACAAGGTCAAGGTGATCGTGGTTTTCCGCGGTCGCGAACAGTCTCGCCCAGAAATGGGCATCAAGTTGCTTCAGAAGCTAGCCGAAGAAGTTGCCGAGTTGGGTGCAGTCGAGTCGAATCCTTCGATCGATGGCCGCAACATGGTCATGGTTATCGGTCCGCTAAAGAACAAGGCCGATGCCAAGGCAGAAGCCAAAAAAGCGGCAGACAAAGCTGCAAAAGCTACAGTCAGCCCAGAACAGCCAAACGAATCAGCTGCAGAAGCAGCTGAGTAGAAACAGGAGATAGCAATGCCAAAGCAGAAGACCCACTCGGGCGCCAAGAAGCGTTTCCGCTTCACCGGTAGCGGCAAGATCATGAAAGAACAGATCAACATGCGCCACAACCAGGAGCACA
>JACCDZ010504333.1_pt1 | contig 44820 bp, 64 predicted proteins | sample 7449551 | NCBI WGS metagenome assembly JACCDZ01 (sample SAMN15323452, study PRJNA562643) | freshwater metagenome | isolation source: river surface water | place: USA:Blue River Watershed | collected 2017-08-18
TGTTGAATGGTCATCTCCTTTGAGAACGATCTTTCCTCGTGCTCCACATGATTCACATTCAAAATATTTAGTCGACATTTTTGACCCTTGCTAATCCTAATGTATTAAAAATTTTATACCACATCCAGCCTATATCAAATTCCAATGGTTTCCTACTCAATTTAGGGTTTGCTGGATCTCCATGATGATTATTATGGAGTTCTTCTCCACCGATTATAATTCCCCATGGGGTTATATTTGTAGATTTGTCCTTACTATCATAATTTCTATAACCATAATAGTGTCCCATACCATTTATAACACCTGCTGCCCAGAATGGAATCCAAATCATTTGAACTCCCCAGACCCACAATCCCCACCAACCAAACAACAATAAATCAATAAACAACATTAGCACAATCCCAGCATATGGGAATTTTGAGTAGATATTTTTCTCTACCCAATCATCTGGTGTTCCAACTCCATATTTTTGAACCATCTCTTTATCTTTCGATGATTCAATATAACAGAAAACCCCAGCAAATAAAATATACCAAATACCGAATATGTGGGGAGAATGCGGATCTCCCTCTTTATCAGAATTCTGATGATGTTTGCGATGTATGGCTACCCACTCTTTTGTGACCATACCAGTGGTAAGCCACAACCAAAATCTCATAAAGTGAGATAGTCCTGGATGAAATTCAATACCTCTGTGAGTTTGTCCTCTATGTAAAAACAAAGTAACACAAACTATGGTGATGTGAGTCATCACCAGTAGATATAAAAATGCCATCAAGCAGCCTTACCCCAAACATCATCCCAGCTACCAGACAATGCACCTTTGGCGTAATCAGTGACACGATTCTCAAAGAAGTTTCCGTGCACTGGAGCATTAATCATTTCCTCAACCCATGGTAGAGGGTTCTTCTTAACTTTGAAGATACCTTTCATTCCCAAAGAGATTAGACGACGATCTGCGATATAGCGAATGTAAGTTTTAACATCCTCAGCTTTTAGGTCACGCATCTCACCATTCTGATAGCATAGATCGATAAACTTATCTTCCAACGCAACCATCTTCTCAGCGATGGTATATATTTTAGATTTAAGTTCATCATTCCAGATTTCTGGGTTCTCTTTGATAAACTCTTTAAATAACTTAATCATGTTTTCAGCATGCATGGTTTCATCAACGATTGACCATGTAACGATCTGTCCCATTCCCTTCATCAAACCATGACGTGGAAAATTCAACAACATGATGAAGGAACTAAACAACTGCATACCTTCCGTGAATGCAGAGAACACAGCGATGTGTGTTGCAGTTGACGCAAGAGTACCATTCTTTGATGATAAATCAAGAACATAATCATGCTTATCACGCATCTCTTGATATTCAAGGAACTCATTGTAAGTTGATTCTGGCATACCCAGAGTTTCAATCAGGTGCGAATATGCTGCAATGTGTAATGCTTCACGTGCAGCAAAACCAGAAAGCATCATGCGAATTTCTGGTTGTGGAAAATATGGAAGATAATTCTTAACATAACCACCAGCTACGTCAATATCACCTTGTGTAAAGAAACGAAAGATGTTAGTCAAGAATGTTTTTTCTTCTTGTGTCAAACTCTTTTTCCATTGTTTAACATCTTCTGCCATTGGAACTTCAGTATGTAACCAATGTGCTTGCTCGTGCTTTAGCCACGCTTCATATGCCCATGGATAATTAAAAGGTTTGAAGTAATTCCTTTCATCCGTCATCTTATTTGTTTTATTTTTTACCATCTTATTCCTCGTCTGTAATTAGTTCTATTGCTTTTATTTCTGTATTCCATTTAGCTCCAATCACTTCACGATAACCATCTTTAGTCATTATCATAGTCGCCATATGTTGTGTATGTTTCGGTCCTGATCCGCTTTGTTTATCCGTATTATCCATCCAAATAGTTTTTATTCTCCAGAATAATTCGTATGCGTCCATGTTATCCCTCGCAGGCTAAGCAAGCACCATCGTCAGCTGATGCCAGTGCTGTTAAATCAATTTCCTTAATAACTTCTCGCTCGATACGTTTAGCAACTTTATCTGCCTTAGCGATCTTATCTGAACGACAATAGTACATTGTCTTTAATCCTTGTTTCCATGCTTGGAAGTGAACCGCATGGATGTATTTGATATGACTGTCTGGACGGAAGAATACGTTTAGTGATTGGGCTTGGTCAATATATTCTTGACGATCTGCTGCATGTTGCACAACCCAACGCTGGTCAATCTCCATTGAAGTTTTAAATACTTCTTTGGTCCACTCGTCCATCCAGTCTAAATGTTGGACAGAACCATCGTTTGCGATAATGCTAGACCAAACTTCATCAGCCCATCCTTCTTTATGATTCTCTGCTTCTTTCTGAATGATTTTATCCAGGTAGCGATTTTTATTTAGGTGAGAACCCGATAGAGTGTCTTGGCGATAAGCATTGGCACGATAAGGTTCAATAGAAGGACTAGTATTGCCCATGAGAATGGAAGAAGAAGCATTGGGAGCAATAGCCATAAGATGACTAAAGCGATTCCCAGTACCCACTGCATCAGGTGCTTCGCCACGTTCCAGTCCCAATTCTTTATTAGCGACATCTAATTTCTCTCTGATATGTTTGAAGATTTTTTTGTTTCGTCCAACTGCCATTGGGTTTTCCCATGGGAGATTGTTTCTCTGCAAGTAGGCATGCCAACCCAACGCACCGATGCCGATTGAACGCTCTCGCATGGCACTGTACTTCGCTCTCTTGATGGCGGAAGGTGCATTATCAATAAAATACTGAAGAACATTGTCAAGCATTTCTGCAATATCACGAAGGAATAAAGGATCTTCTTTCCAGTCATCATAATACTCCAAGTTTAATGAAGAAAGACAGCAAACAGCAGTTCTCTTCTCGTTAGTTGGTAGAATGATTTCTGAACAAAGATTAGATTGATTAACCTTTAGTCCTTTATCTTTCAACCATTGTGGTAGTTTGCGATTTGACTCATCAATGAAATGCAGATATGGTTCACCAGTGGTCATTCGAAGTTCTAAAACTTTCTGCCACAATTCTCTGGCTGAAACAACTTCACGAATTTCACCACTATGTGGATCTTTAAGTTCCCACGAATCATCTGCGTCGTGGTCAATCATACACTTCTCGATAATTTGCATAAACGCATCTGGAATATTAATACCATGATGCATGTTCAGGGTTCTCATATTTTGATCCCCTGTAGGTTTACGCATTTCTAAAAAGTTTATAATGTCTGGATGATCAATAGACAAGTAAGCAGCATAACTACCCCTGCGAGTGCGACCCTGCCTGTATGCCAGAGAACTGGAGTCATAGATCTTGAGGTGAGGCATGACACCAGTAGATTTATCGTCTGCTGAACGAATACCAAAGCCAATACCAACACCACCCCCGAGCATAGAAAGCCAATTAGTTTCTGATAGGTTATCAACTAGTCCCTCCGCTGTATCTTCAATATAGTTAAGAAAACATGATATAGGCAACCCACGCTTACTGCGACCAAAAGAAAGAATGGGAGTAGAATAAGAAAGCCAATGTTTGCTGCTGTACTCGTATAACCTCTGCGCATGTTCTTCATTAGAGCTGAATTGTTTTGATACATAAGCAAACCTTTCTTGTGGAGATTGTTCATCATCTTTCATGTAGGATTCTTTTAATCTCATCAATCCTAGCGCATCAAATAAATTATCTCGGCTGTAGTCAACCTTAATGCCATGCACGACACTTTCCATATATTACTCCAATTTTATTATTATACGTTTACGAACTCTTCCACCATTGGGAAGATACTTGCTATTACTTTCGCACACTCACGTGCAACTAACATGTGTTCTTTCTGTGTACCATTTGCGCTACGCAGTTCAATAAAGTGAACCCAACTACGCAAAGTGCCATTCATATACAATCTAGAAACAGTCAAACCTTCTGGTAAAACTGCTCTTGCTTGTTCTTTTGCTATACCATTATTAACTGCCCATTCATATGAATGAATGGCTGCAGCTATAACTTCTTGCTGCTTCCACTTCCACTGCTCAATTAAATTTTGTTCAGTGAGTGTCAGACCACTAAGTTCTACAGAATTTTGTCTGTTCTTAGGGTCTTGTAACCTTGCTTCTCTTGTAACAAAGTCAAGTTCTTTTGTGGGGTCAGCATATCGTTGACTAAACTCCTGGAAGGAAAAAGAGCGATGGCGTAAAATTTGTCTTGCGATATCACGTGTAGTTTCAATCTCTATACAAGCACTAACCATCTCTAGTGGCGACCAATGCTTATTTTTCACGAGATATCGAATCAACTTTTCTGCTGTATCTGTGTTATATTGATTACTGGGATTAGAAACTCTGGCACAGTAAGCAATTAAATCTTGAACATTATCTAAACCTTCTTCAAGTATTTCAGGCGATGCTTGCGAATAACTTATTAATTTAACTTTCAAATCTTTCTCCATGTACTAAATTTTAATTTTGCTTCAACACCTGAAAAGGTATTCGTATTTATCAATTCAACAATTTCATCAGTGGTCATTTTACCATCTAAAATCATTTCATTAATATCTTTTTGCATTACGGTGTCTGGGAACATACAAACATTATAGCCCAGAGTAATATATTTGTCAAGTTGTTTTACTATGTCTTTATTTCTTGGTTCATTATCCATTACAATCGTTGCATTAGTAAGCAACTGCCGAATAGTAGGGGTGTCAAAACTTGCTCCTGAAACAGCGATTGCGTTTGGAAGAAAAAGCGAATCAATTGGTCCTTCAACGACATATATTCTCTTAGCATAGTCAACTCTATCCAATCCATATATTTTCTCCTGCGTTTCATCTACTTTAATTGTATAATACTTAGGTTCTTCCTTACCAAATGCTCTGGCTTGATAAGCAAAACATTTACCAGCAGCAGTGAAGTATGGTATAATAAGTCTTGGATGTTCATCTACTATCGGCTCTTGAAATTTTGGTGTAACTGTATTAGTGTACGCTTTAAATTTTGGAGCAAAGTAAAGTAACTTCCACTTATCCTCTGGTATCTGTCGGTTCTTTATATATTGAAGTACTGGATGAGTATCTGGTAATTTATCGATACGTGTAAGTGATTCGAGAATATCATCCTCGAGTAATTCTTCATCGGGAGTTTCTAAGACGACACTGGTATCAGCAATGTCTTTGTGGTCATTGTATCTTGTTGCGCCACTCTTGTAGCGTTCAAGAACATACTCATCATAAAGTTGTGTATCGACATACTTGATTAAGTTGCCGAGATTAGTTCCATGTCCACAATTGTGACACTTACAAAACAAATCTGACTTGGCACGATAAATGTAGCCACGTGCTTTCAGCTTGTTCTTGGTGCTATCACCACAAACTGGGCATGAATAATTCCAAAGGTAATCTTTTTTCTGTTTGAAATTTCTTAGACGTGATCCAAGAATGTTTGCAAACTTAACATCAATGTATAACATAATAACTCCACTAGAGTAACTATTTTACTCTAATTCACAATTAAAAGCAAATTTATTTTACAAATTTTGTCAATACGTCAATATGCCCCAAAGCATATCCAAGAACTATTGCACCACCTACAATCATCCATCTCCATCTTTCAAGAACATCAACACGTTCTCTAACTTTATCCATTGAGGATTTTAATTGAGTGTGTTGTTCTTTATCCGCTCTTGCAAGATCGTCTATCTTTTCATCAAGTTTATCCATAATCTCACGATTACCTGTGGTGATGCGTGAGTGCAATTCTTTGATATCGCTTTTAACTTCGCTAACATCTTCTTTGATTGCTTCTACTTGCGTTTCCAATTTAGCTACTCTTTCTTGATCCATAATAGTTTGGTCTATATTGGTTGAATTATTTACTGGGGTCATTTTACGCTATTAAAAATATCTTTTTGTGTTTTATACCATTCGACCCAAGTATCCACTTTTATTTTACATTCATGATATTGTCCATAATTATCAACAACAACTTTGAGAACTTCAGATAATTTCTCTGTAGGTTCAGTTTTCTTCAAATCAGGACATGCTTCAATAAGTTCTTTTGGAACTTCTGGGAATTTTCTTTTAACAGGAGTAGTAACTAAACATCCTGCCAACAATAACACTGGTAGCAATAATACAAGTCGTTTCATTTTTTGACTCCTGCTGCAGCATCATTTAGTATTTCGATTGCTTCTGGAACAACTTTACATTGAGAATCAATCTTAACTTCTACGGTTTTTAATTTTTCCTGTATAACAACTTGAGTATCTTTAACTACCCTTACTCTATCAACATAAACTTTTTCTATCTTATTATTGGCTGCTTTAGCTTGTTCTTCAGATATAGCAACCTTCGCTTCTAGATCTTTAACTCTGGCTCTCCATTCCTGCTCGATGGCGAGACCACCCTTAAAATACACACCAGCTAAAAGTAATACTATACTGACAACTTGTAATAGTGTGCGATACGGAATAATCCAAGGCATCCAACGAATGGCTACCTTAAATAAAATTGAAATTGTTGTACCCACTATACCAGCAAGTAAAACAATATTAATTATCCAGATCAGAAATGCATCTGGAAGAAAACTTAACATCCACATTATACTACCTCAACTGGTGGTTTACGCCTTGCCATCTGTTTATGTTTAGCGATGTCTTTCTTCAATGGTGCTGGAGTGTCAGTGGCAACACCTGCGCCAGCAACATTGGCAACTGCATCTTCTTTCAAGAAGTTGCGAACTAAAATTTCTTCTTCAACCAAATACACATTTTCATCAAGCATCTGTAATATTTGATTGTATCTCTGTTCCATCAAAGATGTAGTTCTATCATTACTTTGATAATATTCTTTAACCAAGAACAATGCAGCAACAAGACTCTTTAACTTACTCTCTCCACCTGGGAGTTTGTTAATAATCTTTTTCATATTAAAAACTAAACGATTTAGATAAGTATATGCATCTTTTTCTGCAGAAGTTTTTAATGTGCTTGACTTTTTAAGGTTCTTACCCTTAGCGTCAATGATACCAAGTTTGTATGCTTGAGTATCTTCGAATGGCTTGATTAACATAGTTAAAATTCTATATGCTATCAAGTTGTCTATTAGTCTGCTCATATCTTCCTTAATACTGCGATAATCGTTTCGTCCAGTTTAATATCAACAAGATTAATTCCGTATTCTGGAATGGTCTCTGGCATTCTATTAAGATAAACTAAGAAAGTAATTAACTGTGGCCACAAGTCTTCTTCGATTTTATAAAATAACATTTTGGTAGTTGCTTCTCCAAAGATGTTATATAAAACGATAATGTGATTTAATATTAATCGCTCTCTTAATTCACCTGCGTTTTTATATCTGTATATTAACTTCTTCAGGTATATAAATTTTTTCAGGTCATCTTCAAATTCAGCTACACTATGACATTGTGGGTTGTCATAATTGTGCATAGCATAAATTAGAAAATTGGCATCATTTAATTTTTCTTGCATCATCTGTCTTTTCAGTTGCTGCTGATACCATAAATTTTTCACACATTGCAATAGCACCATTAAGCTGATGTATTTCTGCTTCAGTCTGCATCATTGTGTTGCGTAACTGCGTAAGAAAATCCATCTTTTCTTTATGAGCTGCTCTCAATGTTTCAAGTTCGCTTTTAATATTCTCTAACATACTAACCCATCCTAAAGGAGGGGAGCCAATCTCCCCTCAACAATTTTATTTATTAGGCATCAGCACCAATAGTTGTATCATCAGTGTTATCATCACCAGTGATAGAACTCATAGCAACTAAAACTTCAGTCTTGTTGCGTGTATTACCTTGTGCGTCAGTATAAGAACGAGTAGTAACCCAACCTGCGTGAGCAACACCCTTTGCTTTGTTTGCAGCTACTGCTGCTTCTGCAGCAGAGATTCCTTCAACAGCTGCCTTCTCAGCAGTGTTTAGGTATTGTGGCTTGCTGCCAGCTGCGTCTGTTTTTCCCCATAGTGCCATTTTATTCTCCTTATTTGAAATTAGGCAAGTGTACTGGATAGCCTGTCATTTCGACACCACTACCTTTTCTCTTAGCGATAGTTCCCTTCTGACGTGCGCCAGATGTAGAACCTGCTGGACGACCACGACCACGTTTCTCGCCAGCTGGTTTTGCTGGTTTGTCTTCATCGTCGTAACCTTTTTTATCTGCTTCTGCTTCACCTTTGTAATACTCGGTGCCATATTTACCACTTACTTTGCGTGATGGTAAGTCTGACATTTTAATCTCATCTAGAGATTGAACAAATTCTTTGTATGATTTCATGTTAGTTATTAACTCCCCGTTTTCGTCAAAGTCTTCTTTGAATTTTTTCTTGATATTTTTAGCAGCATCGCCAATATCTTTAACTGTATCAAGAACACCACCTACAACACGTTTAGCTGCACGATAAGGAACTTTAACTGCTTGTTTAACAACTTCAGCTGTTCCTTTGATAATTCCTTCGTCAACTTGTTCTGTTTCTTCTTTAACAGGTTTGTGGCTCTTCATACCTTTGTTCTTCATATACCAAGCAAGTGCCCAAGGATTATCAATCTCTTTGTGCTTCTTCATTGCTTTGACAGTACCTTCAAAACCTGGAGGTGCTTTCTCATCTAGTTTATCAGAAATTTTAAACTTATGAACAGTTCCCTTTTTCTTTGGATCATAAGAGTCATGGGTTTGTTTGATATGAACTTCTTTACCATCATTCTTTAACACTTTACCAGAAACTTTATCTCCAGTTCCGTGCTCATAGTAATCCATTTCATGACCAGTAGTCATATGCTTAGCCATATCTGGATGCATCTTACCTTGTGATGCAAACTCACGATGGTTAGCTTCGTCAAGTTCGACTTCTTCAGTTCTAGTTCTACGACCAGCAAAGTGATGAATTCCTCTGTTCTTTAATTCTGAACGAGATGCTTCATATTCATATCGGTTCTTTTGATCAGCTGGTGATGTATGACCAAGTGTTTTAACTTTCTTATCTAAAGTTGATGTTGCTTGTTTTTTAGCAATCTTATTTGTTGCTCTATACAAACCATCGTCTCTCTTACTGCTAGTATCACCAGACTTTAAATTTTTATTAACATAGGATTTTAAAGTTTTCTGATCCAATTCATCGATCTGCTCAGCTTCTTCTTTAACATTAGTTGGCGTACCATTGATTGGTTTCTTTGTTGCTTTGTATGCTTTGTTCTCTGGTGTTCCCTTAATATACTTCTTAGCTGGAACTGGAGCAACTGGTGCATAACTTGCTTCTACCAATGAGTCTGCTTGTTCATCAGTAATGTCTAAACCAAACTCTTCTTTCATCTTTTGCTTCATTGCATCTTTAGCAAGTGCACGAGCACGACTCATTGGTGACTGAGTAGTACCATCTGAGTTTTTAGCAGGTTTACTCTTTGTGTATGGACCATCGAATGGAACATCGCTTTTAGAAGAGCCACCACCCACTTCGTCACCTTTACGACGATAAGCAGATGCTGGCTTTTGATACCAACCCTCTTCAACTGATTCAACTTCTTCTTTGTAGATAGTTCCAAGATGTTTTGCGCCAATTTTATTTAAAGAGTTGCGACCAGAAGAATTTGAAGTGTGGTTAACATCAAAGCCACCACTATGAGCATAAATCTCAATACCATCAAGGTTATCACGATGGGTTTTAACCTTGTCTTTAGCATACTTTACAGCATCGTCTTTATTCTTGAATGGTGCTGCTTCAGAAATTTCTACTTCTTCATTGGTTTCTTTCTTACCAGTTAAGAAGTTCTTAAAGTTTTTCAAATCAGATTTAACTGTTGGCTTCTTACCTGCGTCTTTTAACCAAGACTTGTCAGAAACATCAGTGTTCTTAGCTGGAACTGATTCGTCAAAGTGTTTGTAATCAACAGTAGTCTTTTTACTACCAGATGTTCTGTGAGAAACAAAATGAACTTTGTCATCTTCACGTGTTACATGCACTTGATTTCCAGTTTCGTCTTTATACATAGCTTTCGAATGCTCCCCACTTGGTCTTAAGTTTTTAACAATTTTTTGATGCTCAGGATGTAATGGATAGGAGATATCTTTGCCATGATGAACAGTCATCATCTTACCCCAAGAATAATCTTTCTTACTCACTGTTCCTTCTTTGAGATCTTCTTCACCCATTTTGAAAACAATTTGCTTGTGGGCTTTACGACCAGATGGTGTCAATCTATAATCAGAACGATCTTCACGATCAACAGTAGGTTTCTCTAGATCGTCATCATCTTTCTTTGCTTCTAACTGAACTTCTTCTGGAACACAGTTAGGAACTTTCTTTCCATTCTTGTCCTTTAAGCCAACTGCTTTGTATCCTTTCCAGCATGCGCCAGCTAGATCTGAAAACTTCTTAGCCATCTTTATTCTCCAATTTTCTTTAAGCTGGAACGAATCATCCAACCATGTTTCTTATGAGCATCCAATCGCCCAGCAATAAAATCAGCAAATCCTTGTTCTTTGTCTTTCGATAATAGATCGAACAACTTATTTAGGCTCTCAATGGTTTTATTGTTGGCTTCTTGTAAATCTTGCAACATTTCTGTAATGTTTGTAGCAGAGTTGTCGTTGTTAATAGTTGTAACTTTATAAAACTCTTCTATATTTCTAGGAGCATATTCATCTAAAGCACGAATCTCTTCTGCCATTGGATCGACTGCGCCATAAATTTCTTCGTACAAGTCGCCAAAGAATTCATGGTATTGTGGGAAGAACATTCCTTCAACATTCCAATGATACGCTTGTACTTTAAAATACATTAAGAATGTATTCGCCAAACAAATTTTCGCAGTGACTACAGTTTCGTTCATATTAACAATTCCATTTTCTTAGGGCAAGTGCTTTTCTAGTTGGCTCGCCATTTGGTTTCTTCATTGGTCCTTCAACACCAGACATTCTTGCACAGAAAGACTTTCTACGATTGGCAGCTTTGCTACCTTTCTTTAACTTAGATGGTGGTGTAGTAACAGGTGCTTTTAAGTTTCCACCCTCTGTTCTGTTATAGTGGTCACGACCCTTTTGTGTCAAACCACCAGTAGAACTTTTAAATCCTTTAGCGTCAACTGCTGCTTCTTCCAAGTATTCTTTAAAACGCAACATTACCAGATCCTTTTGTATATTTTGTATGAGATAAACGTGCTCTCTCAACCTGACGAATACGTGAAACGAGTTTCATTGCCACACGACCGATAACTGCTTTACGTCTTTGGATAACTCTTTCAACACGCTCTTTCTCACCGACCGAAAGTTTGTTATAATCACGACCACGCAATAGACGTTTCTTCATTAATTTAATTGCTAAACGACGTGCACGTTTATTTGTAGTCTTAGTAGTAGCACGAGTTCTCAAAGCAATAGATGCTTTACGCTCACGTTTGGCTTTTGATTTTGCGAAACGAATTCTTGCACGCATACGTTCTGTTCTTGAAAGAACTTCAAGGATTGTTTGCTCTTCCATAGTGCAAGAACATTCTTCCTCGTCATATTCTTCTCCAGTTTCTGGATCGATAATACCAAACTCGTCATCTTCGTACTCATCCATAATATCTTCATCAGGAGTAGTATTAATGATGTGGTCAATTTCTTCATCAGTTAAATCTAATTCTTTTTCCAACACATCTCTAGTGTGTTCACAACCTTCTTCACCATGCTTTACATTGTGCACTGGGCAAATACCAGTATCTTCCCATTCCTCATCATGAGGTTCATCTCCAGCATGATTAACTTTACTTACATCAACTGGCGCATTCTCGCCCAATTGGTGTTTCACTTTCTGTTTACGTAAAGTTTCAGTTGCTTCTGGTTCAACTAAAGTGTGACCAGGTTTATTATGTTGTTCACAATTTCCAGAAGTCATTGCGTTTAACTTCTTAAAGTCTTTATAGCGAAGTTTATCTTTGGCAATGTTGTATTTGCTATTTGGATTAACAACATCTTCTTGTGTCAGTTTCTGAGGAATTAAGTTGGTGTCATATTGAATACCAACTTGGTTTGCCAACTGTAACATCTTATTAACGATGTTCAATGCTTCAGGATTCAACGTCTTAGATTTGATTCTACGTAGTGCTGTATTAACAAGCAACTCAGGATTTGCAGTTCCTTCAACCTTATCAACACCGAGCATAGTTGCGATTACTCGAGCAACTTTAATCTTATCGTTGGTCTTTAAAGTCTTATCTGTTAAGTCTTCATTCATTTCTTTTTCTTCCGTTGGTGTTACGTCTTGTATCCATTTAGAAACTAACTTACCACTATCTTCTTTAAGTAGTAAGTGATTTGATCCACGTTTAACTACTGCCAGTTTTTCTCCGTTACACTCAACAATATCGCCAACATTAAAAATCTCTCCACGGAAATATTGTTCACGAACATTGTCTTTAACTAAGTTTAACTGTTCTTTAATTGGCTCTAAACCCAAAGTGATGCGGACATCGTTCATCAAACGACGACCATCCAACTCACGAACAGAACTTGGCAATCTTTTCTTAAACTCTTCAAAAATCCCTTTAGTAGCAAAAGACTTCATCTTTGAAGAATTAACATCTGGGTCTTTATCCAATGTAGAAATAATCTGGATGAAACTTGATTCTTTAACAAGTTTCTTTAAGCTGGTAGATTGTTCACTACCTACAACCAAAACTACATGTTTATATTTCTGCGATAAATCTTTAATCGTTTCAGATAAAGATGTGATACTTTTAAAAGAAGTATTTGGGAACATTAAATTTAGATAATGTTCTTTCTTATCTTCTTGGATAATACTGTTCTTAGATGGGGATGTATAGATTACGTGGTCAGAACCTTTTTGTTCTGCCAGTTTTTTGACTGTCTTGACTAGTAGTTCGTGCCCGATTGTAGGAGGGTTAAACTCGCTTACTGCACAAACAATAGTACTGGACGGTAGCTCTTTGATTAGTTGTCTGTAATCTTTCATTTAATCCATCTATAAAGTAATTTCTATTCATTTATTTAGGCAATTATGCCACGCTAATTAACGCTTTTGCTGCAGCCACGATCCAACGACATGCTACCTCGTCTGTAGCGAGTTCCTGTTGGGCACGAATATCGGCTATTTCGTTAATCAGATACTCATATTCTTCTTTGGATAGTTGTCCCTGTTCGTAGTTCTCACGAATAACTAACAGCTCATTTGCCAACGCTGCAGCTGGACCACCCATCCCTGCTGCTTCTCTTAATTGTTCTAACATTTTGGTCCTTTCATAAATTCTATGATTTTTTTGGAAGTATTTAAATGGCGAGTTTTATATTCCAAATATTCAGAAAACAATGTTTTAGAATTATCGCCAACTGCAGCATCTTCATATCCAGGATGATATGGTGCTTCTGCAACATAATCTGCTTTTAAATCATCTCCTGCTAAATTTGGAGTAACACAACCCATTCCTGGATCATAAGCAGTTTTTCTATCTTCTGTAGTGAATGTAGTCATTATCTTCCTTTCCACGCATCAACTATTACATCAATTCTAACCTTGTTAGTTTTCACAACTGATTCGCAGAAGACTTTATTCTTAGATTCTCCTGCTTTTTTAATAGCTTCTTGCAGTTTACCAATAGAATCTGCTTGTGGATCAGATCTTAACTTGGCATAAACTTTCAATCTTTCAATATAATCATCTGCATTTTGAAATGCTAATTGATTCCCACACTCTAATTTATCAACTGAAATTTTAGCGTCAACCAAACGTCCAAACATTTCTGGATCGTGTGGTCGTGGTAAAATAACTGAACATGCAGATAATGAAACTAAAGTTAGAGCGATAAGGATTTTTTTCATACTGCTTTACCTGCTGATTTAAGTGAACTTAATGGATCTGATTGAGAGTCAAACTTATGTGCTTGAGAAGCAAACTTCTTACCATTATGATAGAAGTGAACAGAACCACCTGAAGATTTAACTGTAATGTTCTTATGGTCTTTTAGAATATGCTCATGGTCTTCACTTGGTTTGCTTGTATGATGCTGAACACCTTTGGCAGTTTGATATGTTGTGTGCTTAATAAAACTATGTCCCTTTTCTTCGGCAGGAGTTTTATGAGCATGGAGAACTTCACGGATATGTTTAACAACATGTTCATGACCACCATTATCTAAATGATGTTGTAATTCTGTTGCATGACTGTGAGCAACTTTATGTAGTAGCTCTTGATTACGTTTCTTAATATCCTCATGCATCTTAGGATCGTTTTTAAGAATCTCCTTGCGTGCTTCTTTATTCTTACCCTTTAGTTGAGGGTGTGCTGCAAGGATTTTGTCTTGATGTTCTTTATAATGTTCTCTGGCTTTTGAACCACCAGATTCCATACCAAGACTTGAAGAAGGAATGTTCTTACTTGACTTGTCACTGACTTTTAAACTCACGCCATGATGATGTTCTTTACCAGTCTTTGGATGTTTAGTAGTAACATAAACATCAGAAGAATCTTCTTTCTGAGACGCTTTATGTCCAGTCACCTTTTCTGTATCTCCAGGTTTCGAAGTCCAATGCACTCCATGAATCTTATGTCCCTTGTGAGTAGATTCAATATGTGCTTTAATGTGATTGGCAGCACTCTCTGCGTTCTTATGAATCTTCTCATAATCTTTAGGATGGATTTGTTTCTTTAATCTATCGTGTGCTTGCTGAGGAGTTTCGTTGTTTTCATTCTTATGAGTCTCTAAATGTTTGCCACCATTTAAATGTTTGCCAACTAGAAGTTCGTGTAGCACACCTTTAGTGTTGTTGGAAACACCACCCTCTTTAGAAGCATCATCAGCTGCTTCATTAAGTTCTTCTAATTCTTCTAAGTAGTATTCTTGTTCTGATAAGAACGATTTAAAATTTTTCATTAGTCTTTATGTCCCATGTGTTTTCTTAAATCATTATACAATTCTGTTTTATGTTCTGGTTTCATCTGAGAAGATAGATGCGATTCAAATTTTTTCTGTTCACCAGCTGCAGCGTGAGCACGAAGTTTAGTTCCAGAAATACCTTCAGTACCTTTGGCTTTCTCATCACGCTTTCCAGCATTGTGGAATTTTATATCTTTGAAGTTATAATGACCATGTTCACCTTTAACATTATTATATTTTTTCAACAGTGCATGCATTGGTTTGCGATCATCGCCACCAGCAAAGTGCAAATGAGTAACACCTTGTTTATGTAACTCAGCAGCATGATGCAGAACAGTAGGATGTTCTTTAGATGCTACCTTAACATTAGTTCCAGGGAATGCACGTTCTGCGTGTTTCTTTTTAACATCAGGTGGTAGTGGGTTAGAACCATCTTTAGTTGCATGTGAACCAGATAAAACTAAAGTATGTTCAGCACCATGTTTCTTTGCAGTGTCATGCATATGTTTGACTAACTTCTCATGTCCTGCAGTTGGAGGATTCATGCGACCGAATGCCATTACGTGATGGACATCTTTTTCTGCTTCGACAAGATAAGATTTAAATGTTTTCATTTTCTTGGTTTCAATAAGTTTGCTTTACTAAACTCAGCACGATTGACCAGTTTAGTTGGTTCTTGTTTACCGTTACGAGTATGATTTATAACATATCCTTCAGGATCTGTTTTCTTATCACCAATATGATGCTCAAGTCCACCAGTATGCTGGTTTAAATTCTTAACTAAAAGGTTCTTAGCGTTCTGTAGATGCTGATGCATTTTGAATAGATTTTCATAATGCTCTTTGTTTTTCTGAACATGCGCAGCATGAGCAGTTCCAAGATTACGCTGAGCAGTTTGTCCCTTCTCAGATTTTAGCTTGGATGCTTTCTTCTCATAAACATCTTGCACGTGCTTAATAAAACCTTTGGCAGTTGGCTTTGTATCTTTGCGAACTGTTTGATTAATGTAAGTTCCCAAATGACCAGCATCACCTTTGTGTTCTGTATGAATTGCACCATACATGCTATCACCATGTGTATCATGTATTTCTTTTGCTGCATTCATATGAGTCTGGAATCTTTTCTGATCCGCTTGACTATATTTAACTTTGCTTGTATCATGCTCAGCACCAGACAGGTGAACATCTTTATGCTGTCCAAAACTCTTCATGTCAGGATGCGGAGTTGCTTTCATGGAAGCAAAATCTTTTCCTTCATATTTCTGGTGAACCACTAAACCAAATTTAGATTCTGCAGCTTTCTTGGCTTCGTCACCATGAGCAGTATACTTAATTGTATTTGGTGTATATGACGCAGAACCTTTCTTCTCGTCATACTTAACATCACCCTCAGAGTGCATAACATCACCCTGATAAACACCTTGCTTAGGTGCTACCTTTGGTAAATGTTTCAGTGCATGTTTTAATTTTTCTGCGAGACCTGGAGCATGACCATGATTGGTATCGATGTCCTTGGCAGAGTAATTGATTTTTGGGTTTTTGTTGAATGCTGATTTGGAAGCAACAAAGAATTTTTTAGTTTCTGGATGATGACCAAAAACCAGCGATGGAGAACCATCATATTTCATGGTCAGGTTGCTGTCTTGCTTTCCTGACTTAACGTGTTCGTGTGCTTGATTGAGTGCACCATGAGCATGTTCGAAACCAGCAGAGCCATGGAACAGAGGACGATCCTCTGCGTGGTGGATGTGCTTTAGTTTCTCTTCTTCGGTTTCTTCTTTAAGGAATGTTTGGAACGACTTCATTTTACCCATCTATACAGTTATTATACCCTACTTTTGCAATAAAGTAAAGCATTATTTTTAATAACCCTACGTTCTGAAGGGTTATTTTAGTCCATTTAAATCAATGACTTACAGAGGTATTTATAAAAGTCTATGAAGCGAATGCTTTCAAGAGGGACTGATTGTCAGCCAAGTTGTAAGCATTTCTATTGATGGTCACGTTATTTTGAGATGTAACTGGTGCTATGTTATAGAGAGATTTTCTTAGGTTTGAAAATTCTAAAGTCATAACGAACTGATAATCTCCACCACCTTTTGGTTGACATCTAGTTCTGATTCTAGCCGATGTGCAGTTAGAGAAATCTTCGATCTTCTTTGTTAGCTTGGCGTTTAATTTTAATGGATCAATTTTATTCATTAAGTAGAAACCATGAGTACCTACATTTATGTAGTATGTTTTCTTCTTATTGTAGTAGTCGCAGATAGCCTTCGCTGGGACTGTTATATGAACCTCGTTTTCACCCTTAAAACTTTGTATATCAATTTCATACGCTTTACGTTTGTCTTTAATACCACCTGTAAGGATTTTTCTTCCAGCTTGGTCATTCTGTAGAATGGGAACTTTACTTCTCCATTTCTCTCCAGCAGGTCCAGATACATTCATTTCTTTGAGAAGATCATATTGAGTAGCGATATCTCGCATCATTATTTTCTCAGGATCACCTTTAAGATCTTCAGCGAATGCCCATTTACCATTGTAGTATTTTAATACTAAGGATCCTGCTGCAGTTGGGGATATTTTTAACTCACATCCTGTTGATGTTTGTATACTTTTAGTTACGATAGAAAGATCTGGTTTATCGTGTGATGCACCAGCTGGATCACCTACAGTGATTTTATATTCTTTCAATACATTATGTGCGTTTCTTTCGTAATCGAAACCTTTTTGCGCCATAGGAACCTCGTACAATAATTATTGTACTATTTAGGTCTGCTTTGTCTACGGATAGTTCTTTCGTACTTACGATCCCATTTACCGATCTGGTCAATAATCTTTCTTGGAGATTCATTGTTTCGGAAGTCGTAGTCGAATGTCTTGAGGAAATAATGGAGGGTTTTTGAATCGCGAGATTTCTTGCAGCGATTTAGTAGAGTATTGATATCTACCTGTGGTCTTAGTACTTTGAAATCTAGATACACGCAGTGAGCATATGCTTGTATCTCATCAAACTCAGAAAGGTACTTTCTTTCTGCATCCTTTTTGGCTATGCCAACTTTCTTATATGGAACAACGTAATTACTCCAAGTATCATCACGTCTATCATATTGCATGAAATGAATTAGCTCATGCATTAAAGTTTGCATTAAACGAAACTTAAATTTTTCCCAAACAGCATCGCTAAAGTTAAATGTATTGAATTTAGTGGTATGGATTATTAGAACTGATTGGCGAGTTTCTGGGTCATATTCGCCACCAACACAAACATACTTTTCAGTCCAACTAGCCTTAGACTTCTCTTCTCTCCATACAACTTTAGTTCGCCATTTTTTAAGGTAATTGGCTAAACCTTTTGAATCGTTTCTATACTTGTCCAGATCTTTTAGCACTTTTGCTGGAACAAGTTTAGCCCTAAATGGACGCTCATAGAAATTGAGCAAATCCATCCAGTCAGAGTTATAGTTTTCCAGGAACTTCATATTCAGCCCTATTTGATAAAAGGAACTGGCTCCTGCATACCCCTTTCCCAAAAATACAACTCAACAGTCTGGGGTAACAGTTTCCTCATCCCTCTTAGTACTTTTTTGTTGTCTTCATAATGTCTTTGTATACCCAATTCAAGCACCTTTTCGGACTTAAATCGGACTACATTTTCAACAGTTCTGGTATTGTCTAGTAGGTGGAATGAGAGGACTCTTCCACCATAATATTTATTCAGCCAGTCTTTTGTGATTGTATGGATTCTTGGCTCTCGTTTTCTTGCAGAAATGGCATAAAATTGTGGTTCAACTGGCTCTATAAGTTTCTCGGCATTCTCGTACCAGTCGTACAGGAAGTCCTTTCTAGCCTTTCTTTGAACCCCATTCATCTTACCCCACTTCATTTCGGATTGCGGTGGCTGAGCAGCCAGAACCCCATCGATGTCATACGAAACGACCATTTAATTTCCTCATAATTTGGGTAATAAAAATACCAATCAATACGGCATAAGCCAGATTAAAAACAATAGTGGCTACAGTGACGATAATGGTTATTGCAATATGTTCCTTAGACTTAGTGAAAGTCTTCCAGTCAAAGGTGTGGAAACACACAACCATCATAACACCTATAAGTGCAGCAATAGGAATGGATTCAATAACGACTGCAGCGAACACAATATAAGCAAGTATACATAAAGACTGAACAATTCCAGATAAACGTGTAGTTCCACCTGAGTCCAGATTGATAACAGTTTGCCCAATCATTGCGCAACCACCCATACCACCAAATAAACCAGTCAGAAAATTACCTGCTCCTTGAGCAATGGATTCACGATTTGGTTGAGTAGTTCCACCAAGACGTTTATCGACCATCTGGGCAGTTAGTAAAGTTTCTACAAGCCCTATTCCTGCCAAAAGTAAACTATATGGAAGTACTATCCACAAAGTTTCAAAAGTAAAGGGAACTGATGGAATATGAAACTCTGGTAGAGAACCTGATATATGTGCAATATCACCAACAGTTTTGGAATCAACTAACCCGAACACGACAAGCAAAGTCGTTGGGATAATCCCGAACAAACTTGGTGGGATTGATTTAATTGGTGCCCAAAGAATGCCAACAATAGTTAAGCCAATCAGAGAAACCATTATACCAAACTCTGGTCCATCATTAATCGGGAAGTCTTTAAATTGTGCCATGAAAATAACAATCGCAAGACCATTCACGAAACCATTCATAACTGCTGGGCTAACCAGATTAATTAGTTTACCCAGCTTAAATACACCGAAAAGAATCTGTATGATACCAAGTAAGACTACGCAAGCGAACAGATATTCAACACCATGACTTATAACCAAAGCAACCGATACAACTGCCAGTGAACCTGCGCCACCAGAAATTAGTCCAGGTCGACCACCAAATGCTGCAGTAATAAATCCAAGAATAACTGCAGCGTATAAACCAACCAAAGGATTAACTGTAGCAAGTAAAGCAAACGCAACTACTTCAGGTACCATCGCAAGACTGGTAGTTAAACCAGCCAGAACATTCTTAATCATAAAATTAATGGATCTACTTTACCTGTCTTTTCTACAACAGCTTTCTGTTTCTCCCAGATCTGTCTACGAACTTCTTCAGAATAAGTTGCAAACTTATCCAACTGTTCTTGAGTATCAGTAGGATAGCACCAATTTAAACCATTATTACCTTTCGGTGCACAGACAGGAATACCAGCATAAAGAGCATGGTAAGCACGACCAGTTCTCCAACCAGACTTCTTATGCTTGTCGTCATATACTGCCAAACAACCATGGAACTGTTGATAGAACTTTCTACGATCTCTCTGTTGAGGGTTTTCCCAAATCTCCAATGCATCATAGTCTTCCCATTCAGATTCTTTACCTGCGATTTGTAGGTTTCGAGAAGAGGTGAACTCTTTAAAGTATTTGGTTCTTCCATTTGGTCTGCCGATATAAACAACCTTTGGAATAGTGCCAGCATGAAATTCAGCAAACTCCATGCCAGATGCCATTGGTAAATCAACAGTGGTTGTGCCGATAGGACACTTCAAGATTGTTGCAACTTCATTACACTCAGTTGCATTGGCTGCGATAGTCCAACGTGACCAATCTTCATCAGGTAACAACTCCCAAAGGAATGGAAGATCTGGGTCGTCGTTCAAGAAGATAATGCGACCCTTGTGTGCTTTAATCATCTCAACAGTTTTATCCCAATACTTCTGATAAAACTGTAAATTAGTTCCACCAAACTCAAGCATGAGAACATCACATTCCTGATAGTCAGAGAAAGTTTCAAACCCATCATCTTTGGTTGCATCAGTTGCTTCTGACAATGGAATGATTCGATAACCAAAATCAAGCATGTTCTTGAACAGAGCAACACGTTTCTCAACCCATGCTCCACGAACACCATTCTCTTTATTGGTCAAACCAATCTTACCAGAAACTCTGCGATAACCAACCTTAGTTCCAGTATTGCTAGAGTTCTTTGAATAGAACCACTCTAGCAACCTTTCTTCACCAAGAAACTCATGTAGTGACATAATAAAACCTTACGCAAAAAATTCATCAAGGGATCCAGATTTTTGTGCTTCTGGATGATATTTAAGCAACTCTTGTTCTCCCAACTTGTCTCGGCAGTATTCATACCACTCGTCAGAAGTCCACATACCTTCAGATACACCATTCCAAAGTTTACGTTGCATTGGGTGCTCAGGATTCTTGCGACGTTGTTCAACAAAGTCATAACGACAGTTCTCATATTCCCAAGAACCCAACTCAAGCATCTTCTCACGGAAATAACAAACCAAAGAGATACGCTCAGATCCTTCTTCACAAACGATAGGAGTATTTCCATGCATAACATCGTGGTTGTTAATCAACAGCAAATCGCCTGGACGTGGGTTAACAGCAACACGATACTCAGGTGCAATCAGATAACCACCACTGTAACGTCCATCGTTTGACAAAGTCAATAGATTTGAAAGACCACTATTCAAATCACCAACGTCATAGTGAGCAGCAGTTCTGAAAGTCTTATTCACAGTAATAGTTGTGAATGGAGTTCCAGGAACTAAGAAACGAGAGTCAACTTGTCTTGCTGCTTTCATCTGTGCTTCATAACGCTGTGGAAGTAAATCCCTAAAACCATTGGATAATGTTTGTAGGAATGGGTAAGCAAGTGCAAACTTCTCTGGATTCTTGGCAGTGTAAGATGTTGCACGACCATAAGGAATACGTGGGTAACGATCGAACCAACCTGCGATACCAGAGTAAACTGAGTTAGCGTAGGTAGTTGCACAAATCAATTCATCGGCAACAAAGTTTGCTTCTTTAATTTGTTCTTGTCTTGGAAGTGCACGAACTTTCTCAACCCACTGGTCGAAATTAAAATTGGTAGACTTAGTTCTTTCAATAGACCAAACATTATTGCGATTAGATGGAGTAGGTGGTTTACCTTTGTATCGTTTGATAATGTCCTCAACAGGATCTCCTGCAAGACCAGAATATGGATCTAGGAAATATTCAACCATTTCAGATTCATACTCAGTAACCCATTCACGATTACCCAACTTCTCACCACGTGGACCTGCTGCAGCACCACGATTCTGAGTTTCAGTTGCAGCTTCACGAAGACCTGCATACGCTTGGTCTTGTTGTTCTTTGGTGAAGAAGTTCTTACGGAACTTCAATACAATCCTATCTTCATTGATAGGATCTTCACCATAAGGTGCTGGCATGTAAACATCCGTATCTTCTTCAATAAGATGATCGTAATGATTCTCGTCAACGAATTGACCAATCAAATGTTTACAATCAATCTTTTTATCGGCAACAATAACTTTAACTGCCATTTTTATTCTCCTTAAAACTTAAATCCACTAAATTCGTTTTCACTATGTAGTCGTTTACCAAAGTCTGATTTATCAAATACTGGCTCGTCTCGTTCTTTAGTCCCAACATCAGACAAACCTGCTTGCGCAGAAACTTCAACATCATACAACTTCATTTTAGATCTATCAATACCAACCACAAATCTCTTATAGAAACTTGGGTCGTTGTAACGATTCTTCAACTGCTTAACAATAATCTGGTTTAATTGCTCCAGTTCTTCATTACTCACTAGTGCGAACATAAAGTCAGCTGTCGCAGGGAGTCCAAAAGATTCTGAAGTGTCCTCAAGTCCTGGGTCTGAGTTTGTATATCCAGATCGAGTTGTTTGAGTTGCACTAACAATAGGTACATTGTATTCAACTGCCAGTCCCCTTAGTTCTTCAGCAATAGCCTTAATATATGTATAAGAGTTTACACCATGCGTTTGTTTCATTCTGGCTGATGCGCAGATATTCAAATAGTCAATAAAAATAATATCTGGAGTGAACTCTCTCTTAAGTTTCAACTCTTCCAACAAAGCACGGAAGTGTCCAGCATGAGCACCTGCAGTTGGATACTCTTTGACAATCAATGTTCCTTGCGTCTTTGAAGCAATCTTTTGTAGACGAGAATCAAAGATATCTCTATCAACAACTTTCAATTCATCCATGGTTAGGTTAAGTAAGTTCGCATCGATACGTTCAGCGATACGTTCTTCTGCCATCTCCATTGTTATGTATAAAACATTTTTACCTTGCATCAGAACACTGGCTCCAACGTGACACATAAACAACGACTTACCAACACCTGTTCCTGCCAAAGCAATATTCAAAGTTTTCTTGCTGAGTCCACCTTTGGTGATTTTATTGAACATCTCAAGATCGAAAGCAATTTTCTCTTCAACCCTGTGATAAAAATCATACCTATCATCAGCATCTTGAATGTAGTCATGACCAACATGATTATCAAAGCACACACCAAGTGCTTCGCTAAGAATATTAGGGATCGCATCTTGCTGATGAACTTTGTCCCTACCATCGATAATTTGAATTGATTTAAGGATCGCATTATAAACTGCCTTGTCTTTACAAAACTTTTCAGTCTGACCAATCAACCATTCTTCGTTAGGTTCTTTGTTTGTCAACTCTTTGGCATACTGTAGATACTCAGGAACTTCTTTATCAGTTAGTCCTGTAATATTACCAATCTCAATAGCCAGAATCTCAGGTGATGCTGGCTTGTTATACTGCTCAAAAAACTGAACTAAGATTTTAGCAATAGCACTTTCTTTTCTATCAGCAAAATACTCAGTCTTTAAATGGGGAACTACCTTTCGGCAGTACTCCTCATTGTGAATCAGGTTCGATAGGATCGCCTGTTCTATTCTCATCAACACCACCTGTATACGTTAAATTATTATTCGCAATACCTTCATGTATAAGTTCTTGAAGGATATCACCTATGTATTTCTCAAAAGGTTTCATATCGGTGATAACCTTATCATTGTAGTCAAGAACTTCATACTCAAAACTAATCTTCAAGGTATCGTTGGCTTCATCTTCATCGAAACCAACTTTACCATATTGATAAATTATACCTTCATATGCACCATCTGTCAACTTTATCGCATCATGTCCATTACTGCGATTTTGCACGGTAACATAATTGCGCATATTACTCATCATCTAAAGCAGCCAGTTCTGCATCAATATCTTCGTCTCTCAAGATTTCACTTGACGAAACCTGATACTTATTTTTAACAAACTCAATAAAAGATTTTTGTTGTAGAATTGGCAACCAAAATTCTTTGGTGTCTGTTTCTTTTATACGATACTTCTTCTCGTCCATCTCACCTGTTTCTTTATCTACCTTTTGATACCAACCATTGGAAGGTTTGATGACGTGTCCAGATTCAAGTGCAATGTCAAGTAAACCAGACCAACGACTAATACCACCATCAAAAGATACGCTAACAGGAATCTTAGATTTTTCACGCACATAACGACTCTTCTCTACGTTAATAATAAAATTATATCCCACAACCTCAGTTCCTTCTTTCTCTTGTTGACGACCAAGAATAAAGATATTGTCAGCTGAGTAATAAGAACCAGTGCCACCACCAACGATATCTTTCGGGAACATACCGATCTCTTTATATGTATGGTTTACAACTACAAGAGGAATATCCTTCATAGTCAAGTGTGGTGTTACCATACGGAACAATGACTTCATCTGCTTGGCACGACTCATATCTGCCACAGACTTACCATCAAGTGCATCCTCAACTTCTTTCTTGGAAGCAAGGTTACCGATAGAATCAATAATAATAATCACGTGCTCACCACGTTCAATATTATTAAGTTGTTGCATAATATCAAACTTCAACTGCTCAACATCCATAACTGGAGTATGAACTACTCGCTCAGTGTCAATACCAAAAGAATCAAAGTAAGACTGTGGAGTACCGAACTCTGAGTCATAGAAAAGAACTACACCATCGCTATACTTTTCCAAATATGCTTTGGCCATCAAAAGACTGAATGCAGTTTTGAAATGTTTACTTGGACCAGCCCACATGGTAAGTCCAGGAGTAAGACCACCATCTAGGCGACCAGATAACGCTACGTTAATTACAGGGATAGAAGTAGGAATCATATCCTTCTTCGTGAAGAACTTTGAATTTGCAAGAATTGCTGTATCTTTGATTGTGCTATTCTTTTTAATTTTGTCTAGTATGCTCATTTTCAACTCCTAAAATTTTATTATACACGAATTATGGTTATTTGTAAAGTTTATTTTGGATTAGATTTGTGATGCGGAACATCAAATACAAAGGTAACTCGAACTTCATTGCCAACATTTTCTGTTCCATGTTGCAATTTATTATTGAACCACAACAAAGTTCCTGGCTCTACTATGTATTCTTCATCTCCAACCATGTATTTGTATCTACCTGCAATGGATAAATGATAACGATCTCTAGTCTGATAGTAGCTACCAATGTCTATATGTTTGCCAACTGTTCCACCAACTGGCAATGACAAAAATCCACAACGTGAATGGTCGTGGAAGTTTCTCTTCATAAATCTAACAATTTCTGTGTGTCTGTTATACGCAGGTGTTTTAATACAATACTCAGTGTCACCAACGTATTGAGTTTCATTCTCAACACCACCAATCACTAATTGCAAAACACCTGCATTGATTTGAGGAAAATCAAATTCTTTCTGAACTGTAGATGCACCTTTCATCTGCCCTTCAGAATTCCAATCATCTTTATAAAGTTTTAATTGCGCAAGAATCTTTGATACGTTGATTCCTGTTTTAATTACTTTAATGTTATCCAAAGAAATCCTCCAGTGATGACTTGGCTTCAACATTCCAACCAATCGGCTGTATTACAGTTTGCATTGCGTCAAGGAATGTCTTTTGAAACTGAGTCTCATAATCGATAAAGTCTTCCAAACCAAACTCTTTCGGCAACGCTTGCGGAAATGCAATCACATCTTCTTGGAATGGATTTGGCTTTTTGACATAAACGAATTTAATCTTCTCACCCTCTTTAATCAACTGATACTTTCTATCAAGTCCAAGTTTCTTGACATAGTGATTGTAAAGTAACGAACCTCTCACGTGAATAGGTGTTCCCTTTGCATAGATGGGAGAACCAGCATAAGTCCTAAGTCCATTCACACCACGTGGGAAAGCAATATCCTCTACTGGCATTTTGTTGAATTCTTCACGGAACTTTTCAATGTACGTGTGTAAGTCCGCTTGATTGCCCTTGAGAATAACTTCGATCGAATCCTTAAGTTTGTCACGAATAACAGCAGGTGTACTTGACTTGACCATTTCAAGCCCCATAACTTTGAGTTTCGGTTTCGCATACTGCACTCCTTCAGAATTGTGCACGTTCAATATGTATCTTTTCTTGGCAGTCCAGATACCCTTATCAGCAAGAACTTCACGTTTCATAATCATCTTCTGTGAGTATGCATTCATGTAGTCAGCCAACTTCTGATAAGTTTGATCGATGAATGGTTGGAAAATTTCTTCGCAAACCTTATCCATGTATTTGATCTTTTGCTCATCAGTTTTGCCTTCGCAAACTTTCTCAATCAACTCTTCCAATGTTAAGTAGATTGAATCCGTATCGATGGCGATAACAAAATCTTTACCTTCTGTCTTGAGAACTTTATTCATATAGCGATTAAACTCATTCGCCATCCAACGAATGGACAGCTGTCCCGAAGTTGTAATACCTTCAGCCATACGAATATCAAAGTAACGGAAGTATTGGTTACCCAAAGCACCATAAGCTGAGTTCAATGCAATCTTCATTGCCATCTGCAAGTTATTCAGTCGGCTAATCTCTTTGAGAAGTTCTTTCTTGGACTTGTCGTTCTGATATTCCTGTTCAACCTTTAGCATCTGCTTTTTAAACTTACTGCGATCGGTATACATCTTTTCCATCAACTCAGGCAGGAAACCCTTAACATCTCTGCGGTAAGTCCAGCCATTGGCAGTCAAAGCAAGATCTCTACGTTTTAGATAAGACGTATCAACTTCTTGATTGAGAAGTCGCTCAACGCTACAAGAAAGTTTCTCGCCACTTAGAGTTTCAGGTGAGATGTTGTATTGCATAATCAAGTGCGGATATAGACTGTTCAAGTCAAATGACGCAACCCATTTATGCATACCTATCAATGGATCTTTAACGAAAGCACCTTCAAATGCTTCGTTCTTACTAGATCTATTATTTGTTGGGATAGCAATCTTCTTCTTGCGAAGGTGGTTATACGCAATAGCATCCCACATTCTAACCTGAGAGAAAACATCTTCGTAGTTAATCTTTGCGTTGTATGCCATGGTAAGACACAACTCAATCAGTCGCATCTTATCTTCAAGTTTATCAACCAACTCTACGTCATGAATGTTATACTCAACGAACTGTTGCCAGTAGTTTGTATAGAAGTCTTTAAAGGTATCGCCTGGATTTTCTTTCTTGGCATCACCAAGTTCTTCGCCAGCGATATAATCCAAACGATAGGACTCTTGCTTTTGGTATGTGAACTTCTTATACAAGTCAAGATAGTCAAGTTGACTTACGCCATGGATGTCAAATGAAATTTCTTCGTTACCCTGAACAAAGATCTTTCGTTCATTAATATATCCCCATGGCGAAAGTTTGGCAGCAATGGCTTCACCCAACTCACGTTGAATACGTTTAGTTAAATATGGTACGTCAAAGAATCCAATGTTCCAGCCAGTGAGAACATCAGGATAATTCTGTTGCCAGAAAATCATAAACTCTTTGAGTAGTTGTTGTTCATCCTTGCAGCGGAAGTATGTAACATCTTTGCGAGTGTTTTCAAACTCACGTGTGCCAAAAGTCACAATCTGTTTAGACTGAAAGTCTTTGATTGTGATTAGTAGAATCTCTTCGTTGGCTTGCTTTACATCAGGGAAACCATCTTCAACTGCAGTTTCAATATCGAGAGTGAATACTTTGATCTGTTCCATATCCCAGCGAATGTCACTTTCATAAGTGTCGCTGATATATTGGTGGACATAGTTAGTGTTGCCGTAAACAGAAAATCCCTGAACATCTTTGTAACGATCCACGAACTCACGTGTTTCTTTCACAGTTCCAGGTTTAACTTCATCGATGACTTGACCATCGAGTGTGCGCCATTGGCTATCTGCTTTGTTTGATGTTACATAAAGTGTTGGATAAAAATCTATCTTACGCTGAAACTGTCTGCCGTTTTCATAACCTCTAACATACATTTTGTTGCCAAAGGGGAATACGTGCGAATAAAAAATCATCTATTATTTTCCATACATAAGTTGCATCGCATCCAGTGCGCAATCATGGACTGGATGGTGTTTGATAACATTGTGTCTTTTAAATGTTGGGTGGTCTACTTCACAATAACCATTCGTGGAACCAGTAAAACAATCAACAGCAGTTCTCACATCCCTCCACATATTATACGTGGTAATTGGATTAATGTCAAGTCTAACGCACAAACTATCTATTGCAACTTGGTCAAGAGAACCACGTGCCCACATAGTTTGCTTCTCTGGTGTAGGAAACTTAGCCATATAGTCTTTGAGTTTTTGTATTGCATCTTCTGCAAATAAATCTTCTGACGATGGATCGAATGATACTTTGCGAGTATACTCGTGCTGGTTCTTCCACCATTCAATGGTATCCTTTGAGATGGTGCGACCAAGTCTTTCAACTTGGTCTTTGGATTTTAACTTAACGAAACATGCATCGTCAAGTAATTGCTGATAGTCAGGTTGTTTCTCTGGATCGAAATAAATTAAACCTGCAGATAAAATCACGCAGGTTGATTCGATACCCAAAGTTTCTACATCAAATACAAACATTACCAATCCCTCTCATATCCAACTGGAGTGACGAATACTTCCAGTTTCTTTTCATCGTCCCATGCTTGAGCATAGTCATTCTCTTTATCACACAAAGGAACAATCTCTTCTTTAGCGATCTCTCTAGTGCTAAAAATAGTTTCGCCAAGCCACAACTGAGAAAACTCTTTCATCTCTTCAGATGTAACTGTATCAGCTGCCCATTGTTCTGCAGTACATGGATATTCACGATCGTTATGGTCGTCAGGAACTTCAATAATGTAACGCATACGATATTGAGAAATAGTGTCAACCAATACAAACTTACTCATCATTAACCTCCGTCATATTAAGTGCTTTACCCAAAGACTTCTGTGCAACACGAAGTCCATATTCCATTTCTCGCATCTGCAGTCTAGCCAATGTCAGTTGTTTAGACAAACGATTTCTATCTTTCATGATAGAACGAACATCATTCATCTGAGTGAGCCAGTAGTCATTGTAGTTTGTTTTCCTGACCCACATACCTTCTTCTAGTTCGAATCCATTTTTGATACGCAACTCATCAGTCCAGTTTGGACCATGGATATATGATGGAGCCTGTTCAGTGAAGTATTCTAAGTCAGCGATGGTAAGTAGACGCTGAATTTTCTCCAGCATCTTATCAATATCTTCTTCATTCAAAATCATCTTCGTACTCCTCAACACGACCTTGCATATCTGCATGAATATCACACAGAGTTTGATGCCATCCATCAGTATAGCGTTTACCTGGAGCACCGCATTCTTCGCAAGTATGATAACTCATGCTCTCAGCAAAGTTAATATAATTCCAATGTTTGTCAGTAGCACCATTCACATAGAATCGTAGTCCACCAAACTTCTCTTTCACTTGTGACGCAACTGGAACCTTAGCGATTTCTTCATCTAGTTTTGCTTTGGCTTCATCAATCATTTCTTGGGTGACAATCTTCTTGCTACCTTCCCACTGTGGCTGATTAACTTTATCCTTAATAAAGTCATAGCGTGATTGTGCAGAACGATAATCGCTAGTAAGCAAACCACAAAGAATGTCGATGATATTATACCAACCATCACCACAACAGAATCCCCAACACATGGCAGTTTCTGTCATTGGCTTGTTACGATCCCCAAAAATTAGTGGATACTTTGCACACAATGCTTCATCAAGTTCTTTTCTCACGATAATTCCCTACTCATTTGCCATTGCCAATGTTTATACAACTCTTCATATGCTCGCAGAACTTCATCTGGTAGTTTATTACCCTTACGAATTTCTTCTTCAATCACTCTTCCAAGTGCACGTCCCAACCTAATTTCTTCTATATCATACATATCAGTACCAAGTCCTATGTTTTTCAGCTACATGTTCACGACCATCATATTCATCGATGTGCCATTCAACATCATCAGGGATCTCAACGATAGCAATTTCTGCAGCCCAACTATTTGCTGATTCGCCCATCTCTTCAATCACAGCAATCAAATCTGGATCGGAACGATTCTCATAGAATTCATACTGTGCCAGATATCCTTCGTTATCACCACACATACCTTCTTTGTAATAGTTAGCACCCATTAGTTTGCTATCAGTTTCTTCTTTCTCAAACGCAATACCTTTACGCTCGAGCAATTTCTCAAATGCTTCATCCGAAAGTCCAAAGCCACCGAAGCAACGATTAATAGCGACTCTTGTCATTTTTAACTCCTAATACACTATGTATAATTTTATCTTGAATCATATGTGGGATTGTCACATATGGAAACACCAAAAAGAAAGGACAACCACCATGTCCCCAAGCACCTTTCTTTAAAAAGTTTTTATATGCTGCTATATCATTTTTACTTTTTGGATTAAATAATCTTTTTTGAGACTGCACTAATTCGAGAATCATTTCTGTTCCTTCAATTTAATTATCTGTTGGTTTAATGCTCCAATTAACTGCTCGCAAGTTTCTATACTATCAATTCTTTTAATCTTGTCTTGGATTTGGGTTCTGTAGGATCTAATGCCACCAGACGCTTCTTGCCAAGCAAACCCTGTTTCATATCCAAATTTATTTTTATGTTCAGCATGCAACCAAGATTCTAAATCACTTAGGTTGTTTAAGTCAGTTATTAAACAACGAACAAAAACTTTGCGATGGTCTATAGATTCTTCACGCAAATAAACACCACAATGATGATGCGAAACTTTATTACCTTTCGTTGCTGAAGATCTTAAGTCACTCAATCGCTTAGGTAAGAAAGATGATTGTCCTATGTAACCAATAGACTTATGCACTATATCTTTCGGTTTTGAAAATGATGCTTGATAGATTCCAGTATATCTGCCAGCGGATAGAGTTTGCCAAAAATCAATCACTTTATCATAAAGATGTTCGACTTTATAGCTGGATGTTGCTGGTATGTCAGATAAGTTTACCCAATCTGTAACATCAAAATTATGCATTACTTAATCACCTTACTTGAATCGGCAACATCTTTATCATCACGAAGTTCAATAAACACTGGAAGGAACAAACTATCCTCACCTTGTTTATTGGTTATACGACTATTATACTTGATAGCTACAATTCTGTCAACTAAATTTTCAGCCCAGTATTTCTTGCGATGTTCCTCAGTAAAGCCAGAGCCAACATTAACTTTGACAACACCATCTGCAGATTCACAAATAATTGCACCGAGCATTCCTGCAGCTTTACCTTTACCTTCCTCGACTGCAACAATCTTCAGGTCGCACTCAAGTTCACCTTTGAATTTAATCTGAGTCTTGCTACGTTTGTCTTCCCAGATGCCATTCCTACACTTTAGGATAATACCTTCTTGACCATCAGCAAGCAAACCCTCAAATAGAGTTCTCGCTTCATCATAACTAGCAACTTCCCAGCGATCTACCAATGCAACTTTCTTTGGTTTATATGTATCCATCATAACACAAAGAGATTCAATTCTTTGGCTATACGGAACTTTACAAACACCAGCAGTGAAATCTTCATAAGGAATCAAGTCCCAGATTGTAGCATGAACCTTGCGTGCTTCATCAGTTTTGATTGTTCCCTTGTTGGCTTTATTGAGAATACCATTACCAGTCTGGCGATCGAGAACGATACCCTTATCTTTGACAAGCAACTCTCCATCAAACACACAGTTGACACCATTTGCCATTGCGATAAAATCTTCTTCAAGATTACCCAGCAGGTTTATCTCTTTGCCATTGCGTGAACGAAACTCACACTTACCATCACGAACGATTGCGTTGAATCGCATACCATCCATTTTAGTTTGAACATAAGCAGGGAACTGAATCTTATCCACAAGTTTCTGCTCAAATGGTGAGCACAACATCACTGGGTATTCAGCGATTAGATTTTTCCAAACCTTGTTTGCTGTTGACACATCAACACCACACTTCAAGTCTTTAGCGATAATACGCTCGAGAACTTTAGCATCGTCTGCATTAAGTGCTTCAAGATTCGCACGTAGATGTTCAATACCAGCATTACCAGTGACTAATCGTTTAGACAAATCACCGATAGAATCAATTGCGAACTTAAGAGAGATTCCCTCACCAGTATTTGGTGTATACTCTGGAATCTTACGAATGTAAAACTGAGTAAATGGGTCGAGAGCCTTGCGAACTACCTCACGCAGAACCTCGTTATCGCTGTTCGCATTTAGTTGGTCGATTTTGAAGTTGCGAGAATTATTGCTCGCAAGACTCTCTAGAAACTTATGTATATTCATATTAGGCTGCTTGTTTAATGTTTGACCACTTAGCGAGTTTCTCTTTCTTCTTAATACCTGCTTGAGCAACTGCACTACCATCAATAAGTTTTTCTTCAATCATCATTTCAATCATGCAAAGCAAATCGCCAACTTCTTCTTCAAGACGTGCACGATTCGTAGCACCATTATGCTGCCCATCGATACCGAAACGAAAAACCTTACTGATTGCTTGCGCAACCTCAGCACATTCTTCTTGGCAGATGAGCATAATTTCTTGCTGTTTATTCATCACAAATCCTTAATACCTTTCTTTATCACTTTGAAAGTCCGATACCTTTTATCGAACCTAATAAAATTTTTAAACTTAGTAAACTCTTTTGGGTTATGGAATTTGAAGTATCCATAAATCTTAGTCATACCATCTGACATCAAATACGTATGATTAGGCTGGAGTTCGCTTTCCCAGACAGTGGTTTCTCTGGCGAGAATCATGCCACCACCAACTCGTTGTAATCGATACGTGGCTCTTTGCAAGCAATCACGCCATCGTACTCCAACTGGGACTTCTCGAACCACGACATGTAGTCATCACTTTCCAGTGACCAGTCGAGAATATACTCACGACAGTACTCGTTATTCTTCTCGATGTCTGCAGCAGCAACAACTTCTGCGTAGTCGATGTTTAGTGGCACACCTTCAATCATGTACTCAGAGCCACCTTTCATCTTCCAGTACTGAGGACACTCACCCTTACCATCCCAATCGTGAGCACCATAATTTTCCATATACTGAGTGCGAATAACAAGTTTCATAATATAGATCTCCTAAAATTAAACCAAACTAAAAGTTGTCTTACGTGGCATACCAGAAGCAAACCCACCAGTACCACCACAGAAACCACGTGAAGATTTGGCAGACATTTTCGCTTTAGGTGCACGACGTTTGCGTTCATCAACCTGAATCACACCACCAGCACGAAGGAATGCTGCGATTGCTTTTTCAGATTCAGCACGTGCTTCAGCTTTGGTTTGAACAGGGCGATTGTAGATAGTAGCAACGATTTGCTTTTTGACAGACTTTTTCATAATCAGGTTTCCTTTTTCATTCATCATAAGACTATTATACACCGAACCTGAATTATTGTAAAGTATTTTGTTTGGATAACCCTTTTGGTTGTAGGGGATTGTAACTCCTTGATTTTACTGGAGTTTTTACGTGTGAAGACCCTCTACAGGAGAGGGTCTAGGTGGGGATTTTAGCCTGTGAAGACAGAGCCAGCTGGGGCGATCTGAATGCCAGAACCAAAGATTCGGCTGTATTCATTGACCATGTTGACTGCTGGGGTTGCTTCGCTGGCGATTGCTGAGTTTCTTAAAAAGACTTTTTCTTCCTCAGCGTATGGCATGTATGGAGCAAGTCCTACACCCATACCTTTTTGTGTTTGTTGAATTACAATAGTAGCTGGGTTTTTCAATTCAACGCTGTCTGCAAGAACATTGAAAACTTCTCCAATAAGTTCTTCGCCACTAATTAACTTGTATACTTTAATCATTTTCACTCTCCGCTAAAAAATCAATAAATGCTGCTGCTTCATTGTGATCAGGAAACTCTTTAATGATAAATTTTTCCTTATCATAATAATGTTGTGCAACCAATAACACATATCGTGTTTTATACACAGATATTTTCATTACCCAATTACCACGACGGATCGTGACGAAGGATATTAAATTTGGGGACACTTTTGCTTTCATCATAGAAATTATTTAGGGAATCCGAAGATTCCCTATTTTCTATGATTTAACTGGTTGTGGAGTCTTACCGTTTACCCAATCCCAATCATCTTCTGTCATTGGAATCCAGTTGTTCATTTACAGTCTCCATATGCTGCCATTAATTTTTTTGCTTCATCATGTTTACCATTACGAGCAAGATCAGCAGCAGCTTTGGCGTAACCGATTCCCTTTAAGGTGATATAAACTTTGCGGAAAAATGTTTTCATTATTTTCCCTCATTCAAGAATTGCTTTTCACCTTTAGACTTAATAGCAACTTTCTTTGGTTTACTTTCTTCTGGTGTAAGACGCTCTAAAGCAATCTTTAACATACCATTAAAAAGTTCTGCGTCTTTAACTTCTACATTGTCTTCCAACGCAAACCAACGAGTAAACGCACGATTAGCAATACCTTTGAAAACAAAGTTCTCATCATCAGTAGTGCTGTTAACATTACCTTTGATAACTAACTTGCCACCATCAATTTCAATATCAATGTCTTGCTGAGCAAAACCTGCTACAGCCAATTCGATTGTATATGAGTTCTCACTATTCTTGCGAATATTATATGGAGGATAGTTAGGGATGTTCTTTGTAATCTGGTCATGCATTTCTTTATACTGGGCTAGAGTCTTATCAAACCCAATAAAGAATTTGTCTAGTTCTTTATCATTCCAGAATGCTGGTACAAATTGACGATTCATAGTTTTCTCCTTACTTAGTTGCGAATACTTTTTTAGCATCAAGAGAAGCTGCAGCTGAACCTACTGTAGTGAAAAATTCTACAGATGATTTAGCGACAGTCTTAGCAAATGATTGCTGAGCATCGATGTAAGTTTGGAGGGATTTTGCTACTTCTTCGTTTTGGACGAATGTCTTAACGAATTGAGTTTTTGCACCAGAGATGGTGTCGATAGTTGTGTTTAATGCTGATAACATATTGTTCTCCTTTTCAGCGAGTTAATTAAATTGATACCCCGAAGGCATATCATAATGCTGGTTACTGGTTCCAGCGGTAGCTTAACGTACTACCAGCTTTATACGATTCGCAACTTAGCGGTCCTAAGGTGAATTCTTGGTAGTGTTTTACATGGTTACTACCACCATGTCCCATCCCGAGGGATGCGTACTTGCATGGGTAATTCTATTTAGGCAGCAGGAAGTTCTGTAGCAGCAGCTTCTTGTTGCTTAATAATTTCTTCTACCTGTGGCTCGCCTTGTTGTTTAATCTTTGTAATCAAAGAAACAACTTCCTCGAAAGGATGCTTACCCAAAACACGTAGAATTAAGTTGCACTCGTCAACAGTTAGTTCAAGTTTAATCATGTTATTTTACCTTCTTACCAATGTTATATTTAGGGACTAATTCCCATTCATCTTTCTCTTTATAAGAGACCACTTTAATTTGAGACAGAGATGCTTTAGGATCTGCTTTTGAAGAATGTAAAATCTTTAACAATTCCCAATCTTCCAAAAGAGATGCGATAGCATTCCTTCTCTCAATATCACCAGACGTGATATTCGATTCTTTACCATCCAAAGCAAATAGTTCTTTGAAGTGAACGATAAAGTATCTACCCTGCTTATGTAGAATGTGGCAGGATTGATATAATTTCTTTTCTTTTCTGGAAGCGATCCCGATGCGGGTAAGTGTCTCACGAACCTTCAAAAAGTTATCTGGTTCAGGTAAAGTCACTTCAAGCATGGACTCTGGCGTCCAGTCGTAGTAAATCATCTCAACAGTCATTATTTTCCACCTTTGTATAATTTTTGTTCTATCATAGCCAACTGCTCTTCAGACAAGACGCTTAGTGCCTGTTTAGCCTTTTCGTTAGAATAGCCATAGTATTCTTTTACCAAACGCAGTGAATCAGAAATGGTATCTTTTTTGGACCATTTGCTGAATCGCTTTTTCTTGGTAATACTATTTAGCAAAAACGAAAATTGCCAGTTCTTTGGAATCCCATAATGGCGATTCATTTCGTTGGCATACAATAGGGTATCTGGAAAATAAGATAACCCTTTATTGACGATCCAAGCATTGTAATCCTTATGTGCTTGGGGATCTTCAAATAGGTTCTGCTTCGTAAAATTTATTGCATTAATATAATCAAATGGACTCATGAATCAAACCCGACTTCTTTCAAATTATCAGGAGTCGCAGCAAACTTTTTACCTGGATATCTTTTATCCAAGTTTTCTTCTAGTTCTTTGCGATTAGTTCCCTGAGCCATAAATGTATTGTCGGGAATTGAATACACAAAATATCCGTGTTCTACCTTCTCAATTTTAATTGGAAGATATTTCTTTTTAATTTGTTCTAATTCTTGTTCCAATACTTCAAGTGTGTCATCTTCACGCATCTTTCTAACTTCAGCAATTGCTTTAAATTCTCTAAGATGCCAACCAAGACGCACAAGTATAATGGCGACCAAAATGTATATGAGTAGTTCCATACCATATCCTTATTTGAATTTGCACTGAGCCATAATTTCTGTCAGTGCTGCCATAATATTTATCTCTTGATCTGCTACGAATGCTGCTTTATATTGATAGTCTGCAAGAATAAGAATCATTTGGGGTATGCTAACTTCCTGCATGTTTCCAACTGCATTATCATACAACTCACGGAACAATGGAGCAGTTCCCAACTCACTATTCTTTCCAACCCACTTGCGAACTTCGCCGAAGTTCTTTTCCTTCATGTCCTTGACAAGTTGTTTGTAAGATTCTGCACTGGCATTAATAAGAATACCAGAGTCAATCTTACCAGAAACAGAATAGCGTTGTAGTTCGTTAAGGATGCGACGATAGTCAGGGAAGTGTTTAATAATAAGTTCAGAAACCACCTTTGGATCAAACTCAATATTCTCTTGCTTGAGAATTTGTGCTGCACGTTTAAAGAATGTTGCAGCAATCTCCTGTTTGTCTTTAGAATCAATCTTAAACTCAATCACAGCACAACGGCTATGGAGTGGTTCAATAATACGATTCTTGAAGTTACAGGTAAAGATAAAGGAACAGTTGCCAGAGAACTGCTCGATAAAGTTACGTAGAGCAGGTTGCACTGACTCAGCATTCATATAGTCTGCTTCGTCAACGATGACTACTTTTTTGGCATCAGTCAGGGATACGGTAGAAGCAAAGTTCTTGATTGTAGTTCGGAGAGTGTCAATGGAGCGACCCTCATCCGATCCGTTAATCATAATATAGTCAGCCCCAACTTCATTGCAAAGTGCTTTCGCAATGGTGGTTTTACCAACACCAGCTGTCCCACAGAATAGGAATGTGGGTAGCTGTCCTTTAGATACATATTCCCTGAATGTTTGTTTCAACGATTCAGGGAGAACACAATCATCAATTTTCTGTGGGCGATATTTCTCTACCCAAAGAAACAAATCATCACGTGATTCAATCATAACAAATTCCTTATAACAAATTAAATATCAAAAATACCTATCATTTGGTGTATGTGTATCAACATCTATAGTATTAAAATTAAACGTAAATGAAATTCTATCTTCACCTGAAAGATTTTCTTTAACAGAATGCATTATATTTGATGGAGCAACCACCAAAGAATGCTCAACTGGAGGGACACGATGTTTCACTGCAGTTATATTATTTCTGTTATTAAAATACTTTGGAGGAAAATTATAATAGGTGCTGACATCTGGAGTGATATATACCAAATCCCCAGAGTTAGGTTTCGCTTTAACATAATATGTTCCAGACAAAACATTACCTTGATGGGGGTGGCTTTCTAAGTGTGCACCGACTGGGTATATATTAAACCAAGCAGCAGTTAAAACCATTTTCACGTCTTCTCTTGGAGAGAGTTCTTTGAAGCATGGAACAACCAATTCAGTTATTAAATTCATTAACTTATTAGTTTCGGGAAATGCTAAAAAATCTGTTTTTGTTAGATTATAACTTTTCCATTTAATGCTGTGGTTGGTATTAAAATATCCCTCTGGGTTTCTATACTCTGGATGTTTATTTCTAAGTGTATATGCATGATTAGAAATCTTAGAATTATCTATTGGTAAATCACTCCACTGCCAGATTGGATATGTGAATATATCCGTTCTTTTCATTACCAACTCACTCAAATGTTGAGTCTGCTTCAACAGCAACATAATAAACCAAATCGCCTGCACCTTTGAAACGAGAGATCTTCTTGGAAGAAATACTCACATCATAATCGCCAGGAAGCATCTTTAGGTTCTCAACTTTCAGGTTTGCTTTGAAAGTTTTGTTGGTTGTTCCAACAGTTTCATTAAAACTATTGGCAGTAGCGTTCTTCTTGTCACCAACAACAGCAATGATTGTTGAACCATCACCGATGATTGAAAGGTCTTCGCTACGTAGAACACCAGCAGTCTTACGGAGCATATCCAACTGAGTAGCAGTAAGTTTGAAGTTAATTTCTGCTTCAGGGAATGTGATTGCTTTCTGTGGAGCAGTCAACACTTCAGGTGATGCAGCAAAATATTTAATCGTGCTCTTACCTTGTTTGATTGTAACGAACTTATCACCAAACTCAAGTTCAGGATCTTCGAACAAAGACATCGCACCCAAGAACTCATTGAGATCGTAGATACCAAAGTCAGGGAATGTTTCTGCCACTGTGGTGTCAGCCATCACATTTTTCTGCGATGAAATGGTTGCAAGTTTATTACCTTGCTTCAACAACAAATTGCTGTTAATACCAGCAAAGTTTTTAATTACTGCAACTGTTTCTTTTGATAACTTCATTTACTTCTCCTATTCATATGTAACATAACTATGTATTCTTATTTTACTTTCAAAATGATTAAAAGTAAAATTTATTTACCAATCATCAAACCAGTCATGTTGCTGGGAACAACAATGGTTTGAACCTTGCCATTCTTAATCCCTTCAGAGATATTCAGAGCAGCTTGTGCATTCATAAATGCGATGGAACTTGCAGAGTTATTGGCTAGAGCAGCCATACGTTCTGCTTCTTTCTTTGCAGTCTGTACTTCAACTTCTTTTTGTTTGAATTCATTCTTTGCACGAACCAACTCATTGGCACTTGCAACAACAGAATCAGCAGGAACGATGTTACGGATCAATACTTGACCGATGGTTAGACTGCCATCCAGTTTTTCTTCAGCGAGACTCTTTTGAATCTGCTCTCGAATAGCCTGCTCCATGGCTTGACGATTATCTGCCATGTCAAGAGCTTCATACTTACGTGCTTCTTTGTAGATAGCATTACGTGCAGCTTGCACAATGTAATTATACATCAAGTAGATATCGCCCTGATGTTTAGCGTGGAATGCTTGACTCTTTTGGCTATAAAGTTCTGCAACTTGAGCTTGATTGATGTTATAGATCACAACAGCATCAAAGTCTTTCATAGTGCTGTTGTCTTTGGCAACAGGAGTCATGTCATCAAGTTTCACATTAACATCCTTAACAGGGAATGTAAGAACATCACCAATTAATACTTGATTGAAAGATCCAGGGAGCAACTCTCCAGGTTTGACTTGCTTGTCGAATCCAACACGGACACCGACTTCACCAGTCTCAATACGAGTACAGCCAGTTGCGAACACAGCCAACATAGCAATAGCAAGAACACTTTTCTTCATAATAATTTCCTTAAAATAAAACAACAAGAGTAGTCAACAAAACAATAACTAACACAGAAATACCTAAACTATATGATACAGTTTTAGCAACTTCCCATTTCTCTTTCTTTGTAAATTTTCTAAACAAGTCAATACCTACATAGAAAATAATAAACAAAGAAATGAATGTAACTAACATTTTAATCATTTCTCATCCTTTGAGTATTTCACATCATGTTCGTACAAGAACATCAAGCAACACATTGCGTGTGCCAAGTGATTCTTTCCAGTTTCGGGATCGTTTTGCTCTCCCTCTTTCCATGCCCACAAATGTCTTTGCATTGCATCAAAGTACCTACGCTTTGAATCTGGAACATGTTTCCAATTATCTGGCTCGTATTTCTCCGCACCAAATGTAAGGATCTCTACTGTGGCTTTTAGAGCCAAAGGTGGAACCAAACCATACTGTAGTTTGCCACCATCAAATTTACGACCACCTGTAGTGGCGTTCTGGGATTTTTTAACTTCGTCTTTAGTTGCCATTGTTTCTCCACTACAAAATAATTAGTGCTGATTTTTCTTTATAGTCTGTAACCAGCAAAAATAGACTGCATCGTTTTATCGCTCTTTAGTTTAAAGTCTGCTCAGCGAAAGGACACAACATCCTGTAGAGATACGACTCTAATTAACCACGTGTGAATGCGTTTGCACCACGAACTGCTGCAGCAAGAGCAACCATGCTACGAGTTGGCGTACCGATACGGTACTTAACAACTTTAGTGCCATTTACAACTGCTTCGTTTGCGTATACGCAATAACCTTGCTCACGCAGATTACGAACTGTGCTGGCAGGATGCGCAATACCAAAAGAAGCAGAAATCTGCTTGGCAGTAAATACCTTACCGTTTTTCAAATGTTTCAAAAGTAGATCTTGTTTAGACATTATAAAATATCTCCATAATTAACGCCATCAAAAAAAAGATCGGGAGAGGTGATGGCAGTCCCTCTACCCGACTGGAAAATAAGCGGATTAAACTTCGATACCATTCTCACGAAGAATTGCGTTGAAGTCTTCAACATCTGCATCGTGAACAGCAGACTCATCAACAATTTTCTCAAGACGAGTTTTCTTGGGAGCAACTGCTTTAGGAGTCTTAACTTTAATGGCTTTAGGTTGTTTCACTTTAACTGCTTTGGGAGCAGATTTAGCAGCCATGTATTCAGACAACTCTTTGTCAGATGGCCATGGCATTTGATAAGTACCACGTCCAACGATGTTAGTTTTCTGAAGCCACATTGGGAAACCCAATTTCTCGCCAGTAGAATCACGTTGTTCTTTCAACAGGAAATAACCAGCAAGTAGTTCTTTCCAAGTAAGATCTTTTTGATTCTTGTATTGAGGACATACATCCAGAATACGGACACAAAATGCTTTCTGTGCTTTAGAGAGGTCGGCAAAATTTTTCATAATATATTCCTTTTCAAAGATTAATAATCAACTTACAAATAGTATTATACCCTAATTCCTATTAATTGTCAAATTAAAATGGAACTTCCTGAGTAGGTTCTTGCACAACAGGTGCTTCTACTACAGGTTCGGGTTGAGGATTTGCAACTTTATCATACAAGTCAATAAATGCAGCTTTCGTTGCAGCATCAAAACGATTACAACAAAGTTGGACTGCTTTCTCCCTGTTCTTGAAGATTGCAAATGCACGAACGATATGGATCATACGACGAGTCGTAATTGTTTCATCCACACCACCATCCTCGAAAGTGCGACGGATTGCATCTGCCCACTTCACAAGGGTCTCTGCAAACTCTTCATCAATGCATGAATAAGTTTCCATGAGATTCTTGATAATCTTAATTTCAACTTTTGCAGCTGGATATTCCTGCTCAAAGGTAACAGCGAATCGCTCCAAGAATGCTTCGTTGAGTACGTTAGTACCGATATAACGACCATCGTCACTACCCTTACCCTTAGTGTTCGCAGTTGCGATAACATTGAATCCAGGTGCAGGGACAATCATTTCATTCTTGAGTTTGAAATAATAAGGTTTACCCTCGAGGATCGGTTGCAAGCACAACAGGGTGTTAGCTGAGCCAGCATCAATTTCGTCAAGCAACAGAGTCATGCCAGTACGCATAGCGATGAGAACTGGACCCTCAACAATTTCTACGTTACCATTTTCGAGAGTCTTGGTACCGATGAGTTGTTCTTCGTCAGTCATCATGTTTAGGTTAACACGAATCAAAGGACGTTTATATTTTGCACAGATCTGCTCAACCATGGTAGACTTACCATTACCAGTTGGACCACTGATATATGCAGGATAGAAAATTCCTGACTTGATAATGACTTCCAAGTCTGAGTAGCTGCCAAAGGGAACAAAGTTATTGTCTTTCTTTGGAATCAAAGATTGAGTATTAGTATAATCGACCACGAAAGACTCTACAGTTTCAGATTTAACCACAGTATTACCAACTACAGCAGTAGCAGGTTTACCACCTTTAATTGAATACAAACCACGACCAACCACATCTTGCATCAACCACAAAGGATGATAATCGATTTTGTTTTTGGTACGAACTTCCAGCAATTGCTTGCGTGTTACCATACCACTGGTCTTGACATCAGGAAACATTTCAAAGAGTTTATCTTCGAAGAATGCTTTTTGTTGCTCAGTAATTTTTGCCATCATTCACTCACTTTCATAATAAACAGATATTCACCACTAGAATTTTCACTCTATACAATAATTATACGCCATTTTTGAATTATTGTAAAGCATTATTTTCACCCTCTATTCCAGAGGGTTTGCAAGACCCTACTATCTGTAGGGTCATGCCACATAGCCAATAAAGTTATTCAGAAGAACTCGGCTAGTTTTCTTGGTGTTCAAGTACTTACCGAAAGTCTTTGCAATATTCTTTGCATTAGCTTCTGGATTAACATCCAACTCACCCTCTTGTATTTTGGTAGAGGACTGAGGAATCAGGAACAAGTCATCACGACCAGTATTCTTGATTGACGCAAAACCTTTAATGCGAAAATCTTTTCTCCACTCTTCAATCAAATCATAATCGCTACCTCTAAATTCTGGAAGATTTGCACTGATTGCACAACGCAAATCACGACGATGGTTTTGACAGATATGGAAACCAAGGACTGAAATATCATAACGATCTTTCATCATCTGCAATAGTGTTCTGGTTTGTTGATTACCATACCGAGTAAACTCATAAGTCTTCTGTGTAATCTCATCACGAACATAATGTTTCTGTTTGATACGTTTATATTCAGAACCATTAATCTCTGTTCTTACTTCATCAAGACCACGATGATATCCAACAGGACTCAAAGAATGACCCTCGCCATCAGTAAGAGTGATGAATGTCATCTTTTCAATGTTATTGTTTTTAACAAACGAACCAATATTATTGTAGCACCATACCAATGCTTCATTTAGTGGAGTACCACTGGTTTCATAACCCTTATTCCACTGAAACTTCCAATGCAACAAACGACGTGACATAGAATTAAATTCACTGATAGTCATCTTGTTGCTAAACAACTCAAGCAAATTAAATGGATTAGATGCACTACCAATTAGTTTCTGCCCCACTGCTTTAGCATGTTTAGCTTGACTGAATTCACGTTCATACTGATTCCTTTTTACACGTGCTTCATCAGAGGTATATGAAAGTTCACGATTGTAATCGAAGTAAGCTGTAGTAAAAGCATACACACGATATGGGATTTGAACACGATTACAAAACATAGCTAAGTTAATAACTTGTTTGATAGTATCTTGCAGCACATCACACATGGAGCCAGACCAATCAACAAGCATAATCATGCCATGATTTTTACCTTCAGGTAAAGTGGTCACACGTTTGAAGATATCGTCTTTCAGTTTATATGCATAAACTTTCTTCATATCCAAAGAACCAATCTTTGAAACTTGAGCACGTTTGTAAAGAGTAGCACTCTTGCGCATCTCAAACTCTTTGACAAGATAATTCACTGCACGACTGGAATCAATTTTGAATTGTTCAAAATCTTTCTTGTGTGCAACTTCTACCTTATCCATATCTTCTGGTGTCCAGTAACGATATCTGTTTTGAGTTTCTTCAGCATTTTCTATCCATTGCTCTGGAGATTTTGTTTCTCTAAGAATCTTTTTAAATGGAACAACTACTTCGTCCATATATTCAGAGTCAAATTTCCAGTAGTTATACTCAGTGCTTTCGTCAGCAAGTTCACTTAGCTTGCTTGCAAAGATGCGTTCAGTCTTAGACTCGAGGTCATCTTGATCGTTTGACTGTTCATCATTTTGATAAGTAGACTTTGAGCTCTGGATAGCTTTATCCAGTTTCTCCATATCATCAATCTCTTCCTCATCAAAATTTTCATCATAATCGATATCAAAATCTTCCTGAATAGAATCTCCATCATATTCAGTGTCACCATCGTCTTCTTCAAAGTCAAGACCCTGTTCTTTAGCTTTTTGTTTACGCTTTTCAATTTGCTTCTTAGAAAAATTATATACATCGGTTGCCAGATCAATAACATCATCAATGGTTTCAGTTCGTTCAGCACGTTCAACAAAAATCTTTTCCTCAGGTGTAAATTTAACGCCACAGAATACACCTGCTTTAAAGTAAAGATTAATTTTGTCGATAAGCAACAAATTTTCAAATGATTGTATTTGACCAACACCAAAGAAGTCACGATCGTTGAGTTGTTTATATCCATCACTCATACGCTTACGCAGACCTGGATATTTGCGTTTGATTAGTTTCTCGATACGCACGTCTTCGATAACATTCAAATAACCTTGTAGTTTAGGATTATTTTTAATCGGTTCCATGTAAGAATCGGTCGTATATAGTGCGTGACCAACTTCGTGACCAATCAACATATCTTCAATTTCGGGAGTCATTTCTTTCCACATAGGGAGAGTCAATACACGACTCTTAATGTCGAAAGATGCAGTGCGAGTTCTTGCACGAACGACTGAAA
>JACCDZ010275561.1_pt1 | contig 44760 bp, 39 predicted proteins | sample 7449551 | NCBI WGS metagenome assembly JACCDZ01 (sample SAMN15323452, study PRJNA562643) | freshwater metagenome | isolation source: river surface water | place: USA:Blue River Watershed | collected 2017-08-18
AGTTTTCGATTATTGAGCCCGAAATGGCGATTTATACGCAAGAGGACAACATGCAGCTCGCCGCAGACTTCGCCAAGCACATCATTCGCCACGTGCCCGACCGCTGCCCCGAAGACCTCGCCCTGCTCGACCAGCGCCTGCAGCAAGAAGAACAAGCCAAGCCCGCGGCCCAGCGCCAGCCCATGGGACTGGTGGAAAAGCTCCACTTTGTAGCGAACAACCCCTTTGTGCGCTGCAGCTACACGGAGGCCATCGAGATCCTCAAGGCCTCCAAGCCCAACCAGAAGGGCCAGTTCGCCTACCCGATCAACGCTTGGGGCGCCGACCTGCAGTCGGAGCACGAGCGCTACTTGGTCGAGAAGCACTTTCAGGCTCCGGTCATTTTGTTTGACTACCCTGCGTCGATCAAGGCTTTTTACATGCGCCTCAACGAAGACGGCCAAACGGTGCGCGCCATGGACGTGCTCTTTCCCGGCATCGGAGAGATCATTGGCGGAAGCCAGCGCGAGGAGCGCCACGACGTGCTCGTCGAGAAAATGAAGGCAGTGGGGATTGACCCGCACCACCTCGATTGGTACCTCGACACGCGCAAGTTTGGCACCTGCGTGCACAGCGGATTTGGACTCGGCTTCGAGCGCATGATTCAGTTTGTCACTGGGATGGGCAACATCCGCGACGTGATTCCGTTCCCCCGATTCCCGGGAAGCGCCAAGTTTTAATCGGTAATCCGCGCCCGCCGTGCTACGCCAGTCCCAAGCCCTCAAGCTCCAGCAAAAGCTTTCGCCGCAGCAGATTCAGCTCATGAAGCTGATTCAGCTGCCCACGCAAGCGCTGGAAGAGCGCATTCACGAGGAACTCGAAGTGAATCCGGCCCTGGAAAACGAAAATCAGGTGGACCAAGACCCCTATGAGTCCGAGTACGAGTCCAACGACGAGGATTTTGGGTCAGATTCCGAGGCCGACGACTACGCCGAGTCGCAGGAATACGAGTTTTCAGAGGACCTCTTTGACGACACCCCCGACTATAAGCTCAACGCCAACAACTATTCGGCCGACGACGAAACCTACGAGGCCCCCATCGTCGCTCGCCTCGACCTGAGCGACGTACTGCACGAACAGCTGGCGTTGCGCAGCTTGAGCCCCCAGAAGGAGGCCTTGTGCAAGTACCTTATTGGCACCCTCGACGACGACGGATACCTGCGGCGCGAACTCGTCGACGTGGTCGACGACTTGGCGTTCTCGCTCGGAATTTTCATTGAGGTTTCGGAACTCGAGGAGGCACTTCGGGTGGTCCAGTCGATGGATCCGGCGGGCGTGGGCGCGCGCAACTTGCAAGAGTGCATGCAGCTGCAGCTCGTGCGCCGCGCGGAAACGCCCAGCGTGCGCATCGCCCGCGCCCTGGTCGACCGCTACTTCGACGAACTCGCCAAGCGCCACTACCCCCGAATGATGCAAGGTTTGGGCATTGATGAGTCCGACCTAAAGTCCGCGCTTGAAGAGATTGGCCGCATCAATCCGAAACCCGGAGGAAGCGCCACCCAAGGAGCCGAACCCAGCCAAGCGGTGGTGCCCGATTTTTTGGTGAGCGTGTTCGACGGCAAGCTCGAACTCAAACTCAACGGCCGCAACGCCCCCGAGCTCAACGTGAGCCGAGAGTACAAAGAGATGCTCACGCACTACAAGCAAGCTAAGGGCTTTGACAACGAGCAGCAAAAAGAAGCCTTCACCTTCATCAAGAGCAAGATTGACAGCGCCAAGTGGTTCATTGAAGCGATCAAGCAGCGCCAGCAAACCCTGCTGCTGACGATGTCGGCCATCATGCGCTACCAAGAAGAGTACTTTTTGACGGGCGACGACCGCAAGCTCAAGCCAATGATTCTCAAGGACATAGCAGACGAGGTGGGCATGGACATTTCGACGGTCAGCCGTGTGGCGAGCCAGAAGTACGTGCAGACTCCGTTCGGAACCTTTTTAATCAAGCGGTTCTTCAGCGAAAGCATGACCAACGCCGAGGGCGAAGAGGTCTCGACTCGCGAAATCAAGAAAATCCTCGAGGAGAGCATTGGCGAGGAGGATGCCCGCGACCCGCTGACCGACGACGCCTTGGCTAAGTTGCTCAAAGACAAGGGGTATCCCATCGCCCGACGCACTGTAGCGAAGTACCGAGAACAGCTCGGAATTCCCGTCGCTCGATTGCGCAAAACCCTTTAAGCGTGGCGGTTACTCATTCGGGCGCGCCGGAGCAGGCCGTGGGTTGGGAACTCCGCGCGGCGCGTGGTATGTTTGTATACTACACTTAAACCGAACGCAGCTATGCGCATGTTCCGCTTTTTATTCGCCCTTTTGATGCTCGCGCCGTTGGCCAGTGAGGCTTCGCACATTATTGGAGGCGACATTCAGTACAAGTACGTCGGCGACTCTTCGGGCGTTCCCAACCAGTACCGCATCAAGTTGGTGATTTACCGCGAGGCGACCGGTATTGGCCTCGGCAATACCCAGATGGTGACAGTTGCCTCTGCGAGCTGCGGGACAACCCAGAACATTACCGTAAACCTTGCCGTCCCTGAGTTTTCGGCTGCGCTTTATGGTGCCTACGACTGCATTCCCCAGTCCTCAGCCGTGTTTAGCCCCATGGTCAACATTTACATTGGTTATATCACGCTTACACAGCAATGCCCAGATTATACTATGTCTTGGTATGAATGCTGTCGCCCTGCAGGTATAACTGGTATTACAGGATCTGGCGGTGTCGGATTTTACTTTGAAGCGGAGCTAAACAATACTCTAGGTCAAAATTCATCTCCAGCATTTTTATCTAGACCAATTAGTTACATCTGCATTGGGGGGCTAATCAATTATCTTCAAAATGCCACGGAACCGAATGGAGACTCGCTTCAATATGAGCTAATCCCCGCTAGAAATACTGGCCCAACTGCTTCGGTGCCTTATGCGGCCGGATTTACTTTTTTGCAGCCAATCCATACATCTCCATTAGGACCTTTCACGTTGAATCAGCAAACAGGTAATATATCATTTATTGCTAACACGGCGGAAACCTCAGTTATAGCGATTAGAGTGAATGAATATCGTTTTGATTCAACATATTTTGTCTGGGTAAAGGTCGGGTCTTCAAATCGTGAAATACAGGTTTCCGTCGCCTCAAACTGCCATCCGTCAGTAAATGCTGGAGTCCAACTTGACCCTTCTGCACCTGGAGTAAGTATCGATTCGCGAGGACGTCAAACTAAAGACTATAAGTGTTTAGACTCATCTGTTACATTATTGTTTACTCTGGCGGTACAGTGTCAGTCAATTTCTCTTGATGGGTCGGACTTTCGATTGACAAACCCGAACGGCCAACCAATTCCGATAAAGGCTCTTATTCCGAATTGCGATGTCAATGGTGAATCAAAAACTTTAGAAGTGAAACTGTTTAAGCCACTTTCTATGAATGGTTCATATTTCCTTTATTCTAAGAAAGGCAACGACGGCAACACGCTGCTCAACAAGTGCGGTAAGGACATGGCGGAATTTGACACCATCATCCTGATCGTGAACGACTGCGTGGACTTGGAGATGGACCTCACCAACGTGACGATCGATGCCGACGAGCATCCGCACGTGTACTGGGACGTCGACACCACGACCCTTCCGCGCTACCTGTTCAACATGTGGCGCGTGCACCGCTCCGACGACAGCGGCACTTCGTACCAGGTAGTCCACACCACGACCGACACGAACCTGCGCGACTGGGTCGACATCAACGTCGACGCCAACCGGGTGGACGTGCAGCACTACCGCTACTTTGTCGACGCGGTGGTCAACGGATTCACGCAGCCCTCAACGGACACAGTCAAGAGCATTTTGCTCCGCGGAGATATGTCGAACACCCAAGCCATTCCGGTGGCGTGGACCAGCTACAACGCGTGGGACTCGGTAGTATACCAGGTTCAGTTTGGCCGAAATGTTCCGGGAACGCCTCCGGGCACCTACCTCTGGAGCGACTACGGGGCGCCCACGATGGACTCGTCGATGGTGGTGAGCAATCCGGGCCTGGCTCCGGGCCAGTACGCCATCCGCATTCGCAGCGTGCGCGACACCAACCAGGTGACCTACACGGCCAACCCGATGCAGGACACGGCCTACTCCAACTGGATTGAGTTTGGCGAACCGGTGCCGCCGATTCCGCCGATCGACACGGTGATTGTCCCCAACGTAATGACGCCTAACGGCGACGGCCAAAACGACGCCTTCAACGTGCGCGGCATTATGAGCTACACCAACCTGCGTTCGGTGACCATCATGAACCGCTACGGCAAGGTGGTGTACCGCAACGAGAACTACGACAACGCGCAGCCTTGGACGGGTACCGACATGTCGGGCAGCAAGCTCGCCGAGGGCGTCTACTTCTACATTATCAAGCTGGACGACCGCCCCAACAACGCCAGCTTGGAGCTGAACGGAACGGTTACGATCCTGTAAGTTCGGGATTGAGTTTTGGTTTCGGGCCCCCGACGGATGCGTTCCGGCCGGGGGCTCGTTAGTTTTGCACTGTGGAGCTCAGCGAACACCTCAAGACCCTACTTCGGACGCTTCCCGAGCGTCCGGGGGTGTACCACCACATCGACAAGGAGGGGGTGATCCTGTACATTGGCAAAGCCAAAAACCTCAAGAAGCGGGTCAGTTCCTACTTTCAGAAGACCCACGATTCCGCGCGGCTCAACATGCTGGTCCGCAAAGTGGTCGACATCAAGACCATCGTGACCGAGACCGAGTTTGACGCGCTGCTGCTCGAGAACACGCTCATCAAGAAGCACCAGCCGCGCTACAACATCAACCTCAAGGACGGCAAGACCTATCCCTGGGTCTGCATCAAAAAGGAGCGCTATCCGCGCATTTTTGCCACCCGCCGACGCATCGAAGACGGCTCAGAGTACTTTGGCCCTTATGCCTCAGGCAAGATGATGTACACCGTGCTCGACATCATCAAAGAAGTGTTCACGCTGCGCACCTGCCAGCTTCCCATGGACGCGGCGGCGATCGAGTCGGGCAAGTACCGGGCCTGCCTGGAGTTCCACATTAAGCGCTGCTTGGCTCCCTGCGAAGGCCGACAGGACGAGGGCAGCTACCTCGCCGACGTCCACGGCGCCCGGCAGCTGCTGCGCGGCGACCTCAGGGGGACCCGCGAACGCCTTTACGGCCAAATGATGGCTCACGCTGCCGCCCAAGAGTTTGAAGCCGCACAGTTCGTCAAAGAGCGTTTGGAGCGCCTCGATGCCTACCAGTCGAAGTCGACCGTGCTCAACCCGGCTTTGGGGTCGGTCGACGTGTATTCGCTGCTGAGCGACGCTGAGTACGGATACGTCAACATGCTGCACATTCGCGACGGGGCGGTCATTCAGAGCTTCACCCTCGAGCTGCGCAAGCGCTTGGAGGAAACCGACGCGGAACTTATGGCCCTCGGTCTGGCGGAATTGCGCGAACGCTTTCCGAGTGAGGCCCGGTTGGTCTTGGTGTCGCACGAGCCCGAGGTGGTTCCGCCCGAGGTCGAAGTGGTGGTTCCGCAGCGCGGCGACAAGCGGGCCGCCGTGGAGCTGTCGGAGCGCAACGCCCGTGCCTACCGGGTAGAGCGCCTGAAAAACGTGCAGCTGGTCGACCCGGAGCGCCACAGCGACCGCATCATGCGCCAGATGCAGAAGGACCTTCGCCTGCCCTTTGAGCCGCGGCGCATCGAGTGCTTCGACAACTCGAACATCCAGGGGACCAACCCCGTTTCGGCCTGCGTGGTCTTTATTGACGGCAAGCCCGCGAAGTCGGAATACCGCCACTTCAACGTCAAAACGGTGGAGGGCCCCGACGATTTTGCAACGATGAAGGAAGCGCTCACGCGGCGCTACACCCGCGTGCTCGGCGAGGGACTTCCCCTGCCGCAGCTGGTGCTGATCGACGGGGGCAAGGGCCAGCTGTCGGCCGCGGTTGAGGTATTTGACGAGCTCGGGCTGCGCGGACGCGTGGCGCTGATCGGCATCGCCAAGCGGCTGGAGGAGCTGTTCTTCCCCGACGACCCGGTGCCGCTGTACCTGGACAAGCGCTCAGAAACCCTTAAAGTGCTGCAGCAGGCGCGGAACGAGGCCCACCGCTTCGGCATCACGCACCACCGGTCCCGCCGCAGCAAGTCAAGTCTTACGAGTGCGTTGGACGGAATTCCCGGCGTCGGTCCGGCCACGGTGCAAATCCTGCTCGACACGTTCAAGTCGGTGGCGGGAATCCGAAAGGCCAAGCCTGAGGCGTTGGTCGCGGCGGTGGGCGCCAAGAAGGCCGACGCGGTGCGCTTGGCTCTAGGGCTTGTGTAGCCCTTTTTTGCTTCTGGCTTCTGGCTTCTGGCTTCTGGCTTCTCGTGGCGCTATGCGCTAAATGTCCATTGGCGGAAGACGTAACGAGAACCGTAAGGTTAGCCGACCAACCGGCCGTCTTCCAGCGGGAAGATGCTCTGGGCCCGGTCGATGACGCGCTGGTCGTGGGTGCTGAACAAAAAGGTGGTACCCTCTTGGCGGTTGAGCTCGTGCATGATGTCGAGCAGGGTTTCGGTGCTCTTCGAATCCAGGTTGGCGGTGGGTTCGTCGGCGAGGATGAGCGAGGGGCGCGAGGCGAGGGCCCGGGCTACGGCGACGCGCTGCTGCTGTCCGCCCGAAAGCTGTGCGGGGCGCTGCAGTTCCTTGCCCGCGAGCCCTACGGCGGCCAAAAGCTCGAAGGCCCGGTCGCGGCGGTCGCGCACTCCGACGCCCTGGAGCTCCATGACAAAGGCCACGTTTTCCCACGCGTTGAGCACGGGCACCAAGTTGTAGGCTTGGAACACAAAACCGATGCGGCGCAAGCGAAACTCAATGGTTTCGCGGTCGTTCAAGGCGGTGATTTCGGTGCCGTCGATCCAAATTTGCCCGGAGGTGACGCGGTCGAGGCCGCCAATGGCGTTGAGTAGGGTGGTTTTACCGCAGCCTGAGGGGCCGACGAGGGCCGCGAAGGCTCCGCGCTCGAGTTCCAGCGAAACACCCTGAACGGCGTGCACCGGGCCCGCCGTGGATTCGTAGGTTTTCACGACGCGGTCCACGCGCAAAAGGGGTTGGGTCGAAGTACTCATAGCACACGCATGCTTTCAATGGGATTCAATTTCAGGGCCTTCCGGGCCGGATACAGCGAAGACAGCAGCCCCAGCACCGCCACGAGCACGGCAATGGGCAGGTAGTATTCCGGAACCGACACGGGGTAAATCGTGGACTGCAGCCCGAATTCCGCCAAGCCTTTGTCGACGCCCTCGAGGGTAATCCCCGTGCGGCTGGTGACGGCAATCGTGGCGTGGCCGAGCAGCAGTCCGAGGGGCATGCCCGCGAAGCTGAGGAGCAGCGTTTCCCACACCACCAGCCGGAACACTTTGCGGCGCGTGAGCCCAATGGCCATCAGCATTCCGAGCTCCCGAGTGCGTTCGAGGATGGCCATGAGCATGGTGTTCAGGATGCCGAAGGCCATCGCGAAGAGGATGACGGCCATGAACAGCAGCAGGGACTGCGCCAGTACTTCGTCGGCGTAGCTCAGGTCGGGGCTGATTTCGCGCCAGGTGCGCACCACGGCAGACCCCGGCTGCGCTACCGCCCCCCGAAGTTCGGCCACGGTGGCGTCGAGGGAGTCCAGCGACCGCACCCTGAAGTGAATTTGGTGGGCCGTGGCGGCGGCTGCGGCCAGGCTGTCGCCCCCCCCAACTTCGGGAGCGAGCGCGGCGAGCGGCGCATAGACCTGAACGCCCTCCACGAGGTTGCTGACCCCGTCGTACACGCCTTCGACGGCAAAAAGCACGGTGTGGATTTCGCCGCGCACGTCCTGAAAGCTGAGCACGACCCGGTCGCCCACGCCAGCGCCGAGCTGGTCCGCCAGCTTTTGGCCGAGGGTAATCCCCGCGGAACCCAGCTCGCCCTCCACGATGTGGCGCGGCGCCGTGAACACGCGCGCCTCGCGCGCCGGGTCCACTGCGAGCACCTGCACGGGGGCCGAGGCGGCGCCCGCCTGAAGCACGGCGGTCAGAACCAAGCGTTCCGACCACGATTCGACCTCGGGATGGGCATCGAGGGCCGCGGTCCATCGCTCGGGCTGCGCCAGCAGGGCCCGCACCTCTTGGTTGGCGACGAAATTGGAATCCGTGATTTGGGCGTGGCCGACGTAGTCGTCGAGGGCGGCCGCGGTTCGGGCGGCATTGACCCCTTGGGCGAGGCCCATCATGAACACTCCGGCCCAGACGCCGAGGGCCATGGCTCCTACGACCACGCCGCTGCGCCACGGGCTTCGCCAGATGTTGCGCCAGGCCATTTGAATGAGCAGATTCATCGCTGAACGGGGCTGGTTTTAAAAACGGTGCGGAGCGGCCAGGCGGCCGCGAGCAAGGCAATCAGCACGATGATACCGGCGTGCGTCAGCGTGATGGACCCGTCCAGGCTGGGGGGAAGGATGGGCTCCCAGCCTTGCTGCTCCATGGCCGCGGCCACGTCGCCCTGCAGCCGCAGGGGAAATCGGTCCAAGATCAGCACGGCCACGCGGCCAAGCACGGCGCCCACGGCGGCGCCCGTCAAGCTCAAAATCAGGACTTCGACGAACACGATTCCGGCCAACAGCCCGCGCCGCATGCCCATGGCGAGCTGCATGGCGAATTCGCGTTGGCGCTCGTTGGCGAGCATGATCATGGTTCCGAGCAAGCCAAACCCAATGACCACATACAAAATGAACAAAATGACGCGGCCGCCCGACGAATCAGCCTGAATGGCCTGAATCAGCTCGGGCATGCGGGTTTGCCAACCCAAAAAGCGGGCACCGTCCAAAGGGTGTCGCGCACCCAGCTCGGCGGTGGGATCGTGGCTGAGCTCGGTGCGGCGGGGCGTGACCTGCACGTAGCTCCACATGCCGTAGGCCCCAGCGAATTCTTGGGCGTCGGCCAAACCCAAGACGGCGCTGCGCTTTTCGAGTTCGGGATTGCCCATGTTGAGGGTGCCCGCGACCACCCACGAGGCACCGGCCATGCTGCCCTGAAAGCCTTGGCCCATGGCCACGACCGTATCGCCCACGGCGGCGCGAAGCTGTTCGGCCAGGCGCCTTCCCAGCCACACAGACCCGGGCGCCGGGTTCCACGAACCGCTCGCCAGCCGCGCCTTCCAGAGCGGGTCCTCCGCCTCTTCAGAACTGATGCCGATCCACTGGGCCACGCCGCTTTGCTCGCCCAACGTGACGAGCGAAAAGCCCTGCAGGCGCGGGTAGGCGCTGGCCACGTCGCCGTCTGCGCGCAGTTCCTCGAGCCATGCCGGATCTTCGTACAGCGCATAGTCGAGGTTTTGGCTTGGCCAGTACGCCGTGTCGCTGACCTGTACGTACCCGCTCATGCTGCCGACCACCGTCGCCACCATGTGGTTGTACACGCCGAGCTGGAGGGAGCGCAAAATCACGGCAAAAAAGAGGGCAAAGGCGATTGCGGCCCCGGTGATGAGCGATCGGCGCCGGTTGCGTCCGAGGTTCCGCCATGCCAAGCGCAAGGCCAAGCGCGCTGCGGTCACGGCTGGGTTTGCTCCAAGCGCTCTGGAGTGAACCAGGCGGGGTTTAGCTGGGGCTGCTTCTTCCAGGTTTTGACCGTCATCAGCGTGGTCTGCTTGCCGCCTTGGGTGCTGAACTGCAGCTTGACGGGCATCTGGACGCCGTCCATGCGCCCAAATTCCAGGGCGTCCATGCGCTGCAGCTCTCCGTTTCGGGCACTTTGAAAACTAAGGCGGACCCAGCCCTTGTCGCCCGTGTGCACCCAAGCCACCACCGCGTCGGCCGCGACGGGCACTCCCGGCTTGGGCGTGCACTTGATTTTGTGGCAGGGCAGGCCGTTGACCGTTTCAGTTCCGAGGTACTGGTGCGTGAAATCCTTGGCGAGCGAGGCCTGGCCGAGGAGGTTGTCCATCGAAGCGTCGGTACCCATAAATCCGCCGGCCATCAACATGCTTTGGGGCAATTTCACCACCTTTCCTGAGCGCGGAACAAAGCTGTACATCTGCTTGTCGGCCCGCAGGTAGCGCGTTCCGCGGTCTCGTTCGGGTCCAGTGACCACAATCAGCGCGTACTTGTTGGTGTGGGTCCACGACTTCAGCTCGAGCACTCGGGTGTATCGGGCCCGGGTAGCTTTCATGGAGAGCTCGCTGTAACTCGACGTGCCGATTGCGGTTTTTTCGGCTTTGGCCAGGATTTCGGTCGGATTTTGGGCCGCCAGACGGACCGTCCAACTCAAGGCGAGAAGTCCCATTAGGAAACTGCGATTCATAGGTACTTAGCCAACACGGCGGCTTTGATTTCGTTCACGTGGTGCAAATATCTGGCCGTATTTTTGCATTGAATCTTGGATCCTTATTGGAACCCAGAGTCACGTATTAACCCGAGAAGAAACCATGTACCCCGAAGACTTGATTGCGCCCATGCGCGCCGAACTGACCCAGGCTGGATTTGACGAACTCCGCGACGCGGAGGCCATGAAGGCGGCGATTCAAAGTGAAGGAACGACGCTCGTCGTCATCAACTCGGTATGCGGATGCGCCGCGGGCTCTTGCCGCCCCGGGGTGCGCCAAGCCCTCGCCAGTCCCGGAGCCAAGCCCACTCGCGCCGTTACGGCTTTTGCGGGCAACGATAAAGCGGCCGTGGATATGGCGCGAGGACTCATGCTTCCGTTCCCTCCGTCTTCGCCCTCGGTAGCGCTCTTCAAGGACGGAGAATTAGTGCACATGGTGGAACGCCACCACATCGAAGGCCGTACTGCCGAAGCCCTCGCGACCAACCTCGCGGCGGCCTTTGACGAGTACTGCAACTGAGCCGCTTGCGCTCTGCGCGCAACCCCCAAAAAGCCCGGCCTCGCCGGGTTTTTTTTGTGCCCCGCGTTACACGGTGTATTGTGTACACTATATAGGAATGTTTTGTACATTGCGGCAACCTAACGTTAGCACACATGATGAAAACGCGTACAATTTGGGTGGCTTTGGCGCTTGCGCTGGGCTCCGTATCTGCTTGGGCACAGGGCCAAGTTTCGGGATTTGTTCGGGATGCAGAAGGCAATCCGCTTCCGTCCGCAGTAGTTAAAGAATCCGCTTCAGGCAGCACCGCGGTAGCCGATGCCAACGGACGCTACAGCTTAAAGGTTGGGGTCAAGGCGACCAACCTCACCGCTAGCCTCATGGGGTACGTTAACCAAACCAAATCGGTGCAGGTAGCGGGAGCCGTGACCGTGAATTTTACCCTTGCAGAAACGCAAGAACAGCTCGACGAAGTAGTCATCGTAGGTTACGGCACGACCACCGCACGCGACCTCACCGGTTCGCTAGTCAGCGTGAAGTCAAAGAGCTTTCAAAAGGGAGCCTTTGCGAGCCCCACTCAACTGATTGTAGGAAAGACCCCCGGGGTGCGCATCACTTCGGGTTCGGGACGTCCGGGTGACGGGGCGCGCATTCGCATTCGCGGCGGTTCGTCCATCAACGCCAGCAACGACCCGCTCATTGTAATTGACGGCCTTCCCTCGGAGGGGCTGGGATTGATCAACCCGAACGACATCGAGAGCTTCACGGTGCTCAAGGACGCTTCGGCCACGGCCATTTACGGTTCGCGCGCTGCCAACGGGGTTATTTTAATCACGACCAAAAAGGGTGCTAATGACACTCCATTGAAGGTGGAGTTGAGCGCGGTGTCTTCGGTGCGGAATACCCGCAACCGCATGGAGGTCCTCTCGAATCAAGAGTTTGTAGACGCCATCAACGAATTTGGCTCGAACGCCCAGCGCAAGCGCCTTGCCGCCGCCCGCGGGTACTACCTCGACGGCGGACTGGTGCAAATCGCCGCCGATTCGCTGCCCACCAACACCAACTGGCAAGACGAAATCTACCAGCGAGGCATGGCCCAGGACATCAACGTGGCCCTTTCAGGCGGCGTGAAAAACCTGCCCTACCGCTTGGGTATTGGCTACTATTCCGAGACCGGCGTTCTGAAAACTTCGGCGCTCGACCGATACAGCGTGACGCTTAATGCGTCGCCCAAGTTGGCCCGCAACCTGACGGCCAACGTGAGCGCCAAGGCCTACCGCGCCTACAACGTCTACGCCAACCAAGGCGCCATCGGCTCGGCGGTGTGGTTCGACCCAACCCGCGAGGTGCTTTCGGGCGACACGTCGAAGTACGGCGGCTATTTTGAGTGGGCGCTTCCGACGGGTGCGCTCAGCAACCTGTCTCCGCGCAACCCCGTGGGACTGTTGAACCTGCGCGACGACCGCGGCACCAACGACCGCTTCATCGGCAACGTGTTGTTTGACTATAAGCCGCTGAGCGAAGCCGACCTGCACCTGTACGTGAACGTAGGCGGCGACTTTGGCGCCAATAAGGGTACCGTGATTGTGCCGGATTACGCGGCGATGAATTTCGTCAACGGGGGCGAAAACAACCGATACTACAACACGCGGAGCAACCAGCTCATCGAGACCTACTTCAACTACAAAAAAGACCTCGCCGCCGGCAAGATCAAAACGGATTGGACCGGGGGTTACTCCTTCCAAAAGTGGCGTTCCTACTCAGAGAACCTGCCGAACCTTCGCTACAATGGCGATACGTTGGCGCCCGCTAACCCCTTCCCGTATGACGTCGACAACGCGCTCATGTCGTTCTACGGCCGCAGCAACGTCAACATTTTGGGCAAGTACTTGATCACCGCCACCCTGCGTTCTGACGGCTCGAGCCGCTTCTCTCCCGAAAGCCGCTGGGGCCTGTTCCCCTCGGTAGCATTGGGCTGGAACGTGCTCGAAGAAAAGATGTTTGCGTCGCTTAAGGGCAAGGTTTCGTCGCTCAAAGTCCGCGCGAGCATTGGGGTGACCGGACAGCAGGACATCTTCAACGACTACGGCTACATCGCGAACTACGCCTACGGCACCGGCACGGCGCAGTACCAGTTCGGCTCCAACTTTTACGACGTGCTTCGCCCCGACGCCTACGACTACTTCTTGGAGTGGGAAAAGACGCGCACGACCAACTTGGGCCTTGACTTGGGCATGTTCAAGAACCGAGTCAATGCCAGCCTTGACCTGTACGAAAAGTACACTTACGACCTGTTGGGCGTAATTCCGGTGGCGGCAGGTACGAACTTCTCGAACCTCGTTCTGACCAACGTGGGCGCCATGACGAACCGCGGGGCGGAACTCAACCTCAACTTGGTGGCCATTGATAACGCCAACACCAGCCTTGAGTTCGGAATCAACGGCGCGATCAACCGGAACCAAATCGACAAGTTGAGCCGCGTGACCGACTCGACTTCGAAGGGAATCCGCGTGGGCGGCATTGCCGGCGGCGTGGGCAACACGATCCAAATCCACCAAGTGGGCCACCCGATGTTCACGTTCTACACCTACGAGCACCGCTACGACGTGAACGGCAAGATCATCGAGCGCAACGGCAAAATCGAGCGTTTTGACGCCAGTGCCGACGAGAACGGCAACGGCAAAATCGACGACGTCGAGGCGTACGTGGACCAAAACGGCGACGGAATCATTAACTCAGACGACCTCGTGTACATGGACGCCCAGCCCGAGCCCATTCACACTCTGGGCTTCACGACTACGTGGCGCCACAAGAAGTGGAGCGGCGGCATGACGTGGCGCGGCGAGTTTGGCCACTACATCTACAACAACAACAATTCGCTGCACGGCAACTTCTTCTCAGTCGGCGGATCGTTCCCGCACCTGAACAACATGTCGCGCGACTTCCTCAACACGGGATTCATGTTCAACACGACGGAGCAGCTGATGTCCAATTACTTTGTAGAGCGCGCGGACTACATCCGCCTCGACAACTTCTACCTGGCCTACGACCTCGGCAACCTCGCCAAAGACAAGTACCCGGCGAGCATCAACTTCTCGGTGCAGAATGCGCTGGTGTTCACCAAGTACTCGGGTCTTGATCCTGAGTTGGCCGGCGGAATCGACAACTTGATTTTCCCCCGTCCGCGCGTATTCAACCTGCAACTTAACGTAACCCTTTAAGCACCCGTCTTATGAAGTTTGCAAAAACCCTCGCTTTGGCTGCCGGCGTAGCGCTGATGGCCGTATCGTGTGCAGATGACCTCAACCTCAAGCCGAAGTACGGTTTGACGGCCGAGCAGGTGTATGCCAAGCCCGAAAACTACATCAACGTGCTGGCCAAGCTGTACGCGGGCCTGTCCATTTCAGGGAACAACGGCCCCGCGGGCATGCCGGACATCGGCGGAATCGACGAGGGCTTCTCGCAGTACGTGCGCGTGCTTTGGAACCTCCAGCAGCTTCCGACGGACGAGTCGATTTGCGGTTGGGCCGACCCGGGCATCCCCGAGCTGAACACGATGGACTGGAACGACAATTCCCCGTTCGTGAGCGCGATGTACTACCGCATCTACTACCAAATTAGCCTCGCCAACGAGTTCATTCGGTACTCGAACGACGACTACTTGGCTACCAAGAGCTTTACCGACGCCGAGAAGGCCGACATTCGCCGCATGAACGCCGAGGCGCGCTACTTGCGTGCCCTGAGCTACTACCACGCGCTGGACTTGTTTGGTAACGTTCCGTTTGCCGACGAAAGCGTGCGCCCGGGTTCGGAGCCGCCGGTGCAGATTTCGCGCACCGACCTGTTCAACTGGATTTTGGGCGAACTCAACGCCATCGAAGCTACGCTGCCTGCCGCCCGCACCGCGGACTACGGCCGGGCCGACCAGGGATCCCTGTGGGCGCTCCGCGCTAAGCTCAACCTGAACGCCAGCGTGTTCACCAACGGCGCCCAAACCAAGTGGGCTGAGGCGATGGCCGATTGCCAGAGCATTATCAATGCCGGCTACAGCCTCGAACCGACCTACGGCTACAACTTCATGGCCGACAACCACTTGTCGCCCGAGATGATTTTTGTGGCCACGTTTGACGGCAACCGCACCCGCAACTACGGCGGAACGACGTTCTTGGTGCACTCGCACTTGGGCGGATCGATGAACCAAGCTGATTTCGGCACGACCTCGGGCTGGCAGGGCAACCGCGGCACCTTCAACTGGGCCAATAAGTTCACGTTGCCGGGCGACCGCCGCGCGCAGTACCTCTACCTGGACGGTCAGGAAGACACGATCACCGACGTCGGCACCTTTACGCAGGGCATCGGAATCACGAAGTGGAAGAACATCAACCGCGACAGCACCGCCGGCGTGGAGCCCGCGACCTTTGTCGACATTGACTTCCCGATCTTCCGCCTCGCCGACATTTACCTGATGTATGCCGAAGCGGCCGTGCGCAGCGGCAGCAACGTGGCAACGGGCGTGGGCTACTTCAACCTGGTCCGCGAGCGCGCCTTAGGCAACGGCAGCCAGAACGTGACGTCGCTGACGCTCGACGAAATTTTGGACGAGCGCGCACGCGAGCTCTACACCGAGGGCCACCGCCGCCAAGATTTGATTCGCTTCGGAAAATTTACTTCGTCGAGCTACCTATGGCAGTTCAAAGGCGGCGAGCAGTTCGGAACTTCGGTGCCGGACCACTTCACGCTGTACCCGCTTCCCGCGGCGGACCTCAACGCAAACCCAAACCTGGACCAAAACCCGGGCTATTAATCAACACCAATTTTTTATAACTATGAAAAAAACCCTTACTCTTGCTGCAGCCCTCGTTGCGAGCGCTGCTTTTGCTCAGGTTAACGTAACATACCGCGTTGATATGAGTGGCTACATTTCTTCAGGTCAATCTATTGATTCTACTGGGATAAAACTTGGAGGAACTTTCGGCGATCTTGGCGCCACTAATAGCAGTGGCACTGCGATGACCAATTGGTCGCCCGGAGATGCCGTGAATGCGCTCTATCCTGTTGGTGGAGATGTTTGGGAGATGGTTGTAACTTATCCGGCTGCATCAGTTGGATTACAACAGCTATTTAAGTTCGTTAATGGTAATTGGGGCACTCCTGGAATTGCAAACGAGGGAGGAAGCGCATCCACAATTGCATCTGGAGGTTGTGGTGTAGACGATGGTTCTGGAAACATCAATAGAACCCTGAACATCCCGTCCTCAAATGTTACCTTGACATTTTGTTGGGAATCTTGCACACAATGCGATGGAAGTGCTGCCTTGACCTCAGAAGAGCTTGAAGTAGCTGCCTTGACGGTTGCTCCGAACCCCACCGCCGGCAACGTAAACGTGACCTTCAGCGCCCGCGCTGCCGGTACGGCCACGGTTAAGGTGATGAACCTCCTCGGCCAATCAGTGATGGTTCTCGACCGCGCCGTAGAGGCCGGTGTGAACACCATCAACGCCGACTTGAACGTAGCCAACGGCACCTACTTCGTTGAAGTAGCCGTAGACGGCGTGAAGAGCGTGAAGCGCGTAGTGGTTGCCCACTAATTCGCTAAAGCGTTTGAAGAAGGGGCCCTCCGAATTGGGGGGCCTTTTTCATTTTACCTACCTTTAATTTATGCTACGGATTTTTGCTCTTGCCCTTGTTGCTGCGGGTTCTGCGGCCGCGCAAACCCTAAGGGTCGACCCCCCGCATTGGTGGGTGGGCACGCCCTACAACCGAATTGAGTTGCTCGTGAGTGCGGACGTTCCGCTGCGCGCAGCACACGTCCAGGGACCTGGAATCCACGTCGTTTCGGACGTGCCCGCGTCCAATCCGCGCTACCGCTACGTGACCGTGGAATTGGAACCGGGAAGCAAGCCCTCCACGGCCGCCGTCGTGGCCCGAACGGACCAGGGTAAAGTCCGCGCGGAATGGCCCCTTAAGGCCCGCCGCCCCCGCACGGCGGCCCCAGGACTTAGCCAGCGCGACTTGATTTACTTGCTCACGCCCGACCGCTTCGCCAACGGCGATCCGCGCAACGACGACGTTGAGGGCATGGCGGAGCGCGGCACGGACCGCAGCCACCCCTACAAGCGCCACGGCGGCGACCTCGCAGGCATGATTGCCCAGCTGGACTACGTGAAGTCTCTGGGCGTAACGGCGGTGTGGCCCATGCCCCTGCTCGAAAACGACATGCCGGCGGCCAGCTACCACGGATACGCCATCACCGACCACTACCGAATTGATCCGCGCTACGGGACCCACGAGGACTACCTGCGCTGGGCCGACGGACTGCACGCCCGAGGCATGAAGGCCATCAAAGACATGGTGTTCAACCACGTGGGAACGGGGCACTACCTCTTCCAGAGTCCGCCCGATTCCAGTTGGTTTAACGCCTGGCCTACGGACCGAAGCCAAACGGCGGAAGAGCGCGCCTTGGGCCGCTTTCGCACGCCCACGCGTTCGATTCACCGCTACCAAACGCTGTACGATCCCTATGGTTCCGAACGGGACCGCCAGCTGCAAACCGACGGCTGGTTTGACGGGTCGATGCCCGACGTGAACGGGCGCGATCCGCACTGCGCCCGCTACTTCATTCAAAACAGCCTGTGGTGGATCGAAGAGGCGCAGCTCGACGGCATTCGGGTGGACACCTGGCTGTACCCCGACCAAGCTTTTTTGCGCGAATGGATGGCCGCGGTCAAGGCTTTTGAACCTCAGTTGTACGTGTACAGCGAGTCTTGGGTGCACAGCGCGCACGCTCAGGCTTTTTACCTCGAAACCCATCCGGACCTCACCGGCGCCGCCGACTTCCCAATGTACTGGGGCCTCAAAAAGGCCGTGGAGCGGCCAAGTGGCTGGAACGAAGGCATGGCCGACGTGTACAACGCGCTGGCGTCGGACTACCTCTACGGGTTGGACCGCGCCGGCGACCACCTGGTGACCTTTCTCGACAACCACGACGAGGGCCGGTTCTTTGGCAAGGTGGGCAAGGACCTGGACCGATTCAAGCTCGGGATCGGAATGCTCTACACGCTGCGCGGAATTCCGTCGGTGTACTACGGAACCGAGCTGCTGTACAGCGCTTTGGACGACCACGGCTCCATGCGCCAGGACTTTGCCGGCGGATGGCCGGGGGACCGCAACTCCGGTTTTAGCGGCCAGGGATTGAACGCCGAGCAGCGCGAGGCGCAGGCCTACATGCGCCAGCTGGGCGCCCTTCGGGCCGCGGAGCCCTTGATCGGCAGCGGGAACTTCAAGCAGTTTACCCCCGACATGGGGTCGTTTGCCTACGCGTGGTATTCCGACGCCGAGGTCATCTTGGTTCTGGCCAATGGCGACGCCCGCGACCACCAGTGGCCCACTGAGCGCGTGGCGGAACTCGGCATTCGCGACGGAAGTCAGGGAGTAGACCTGCTGAGCGCGGCCACCTTCACCTTGGGGGCTCAGTTGGATTTTCCCGCTAAAGGGATTCGCATTCTGAAGTTTAGCCGCTAGCCTAGCGCACCAGCCACCCAACTACCGCCTTTACCCAGCCTTTGTAGGGCGGAGTCAAGAGCATGGTGGGCGCCAGCCGTCCGCGGCGGTACACGCTGCGGGCGTTGCTGAACTCGCGGAAGCCCCAGATTCCGTGGGACTTGCCGATTCCCGAATTGTTCACGCCCCCAAACGGGAGTTCGGGGTGCATGTAGTGCAGGTAGAAGTCGTTGACGACGGTTCCGCCGGCTCGGGTTTCGCGCAGGACGCGGTTGGTCCAGCGTTTGGCGTGGCTGAGCACGTAGAGCACTAAGGGTTGCGGACCCGCATTCACCCGAGCCAAGGCCTCTTCGGTCGAGCCGTAGGTGAACACCGGCAGAATGGGACCGAAAATTTCGCTGCAGCTTACCTGCAGGTGCTCGGGGGCGTCCCAAACCAGGGTCGGAGGAAAGTACAGCCGGTCTCGGTCGGGCGCGTCGGGCTGCCAAATTTGGGCTCCTTCCGCTCGGGCCTCTTCAAGCCATTCTTGAAGACGGTCCCAGTGCCGCGGCTGAATAATGCGCACCCAATCGGGGTTGGCCGACGGCTGGACGCCGTAGTGCTGCGCGACCCCCGCCTGAAATCCGCGGATAAAGTCGGCGCGTTGGGCTGCGGGCACCAAGGCGTAGTCGGGCGCAATGCACACCTGACCCGCGTTCAGGCCCTTAGCCCATGCGACGCGGCGGCCGGCGGCTTCGGCGCCGTAGCGCTCGTGCACGAACACCGGCGACTTTCCGCCCAACTCCAATGTGACTGAGGCCAGGTACTTGGACGCGGCCGCCATCACTTTGCTGCCGACCCCGGGCGATCCGGTGAAGAAAATGTGGTTCCAGGGCTGCTCCAGCAGCGCGACGGCCGTGCTCACTTCGCCCTGCACGACGCAGACCTCGTTGGGCGGAAAAACGGCCTGTACCACCGAAGCGATGAAGGCGGCTGACGCCGGGGCCAATTCGCTGGGCTTGAGGCAAACCGTGTTTCCGGCGCCCACGGCATACACCAGGGGAACCAGGCAGAGGTTCACCGGGAAGTTCCAGGGCGACACGATCAAGGCCACGCCCTTGGGCTCGTGGTGGATTTCGGCCCGACCGGGGATCAAGGTAAGCGGAAGCGGCAAGCGCTCGGTGCGCGTCCAGCGACGCAAATTCGCCAGCACGTGGTCAATCGACTCCTTGACGGGCAGCAGTTCATTCAGGTCGCTGTCGACCTCAGGCCGGTTGAGGTCGGACCGCATTGCGGCATGCAGCTCGCTTCGGCGGCGAATCAGTTCCGCGCGGAGCGCCTTGAGGCGCGCTCGGCGGTGGCTCAGGGGAAGGGCCGCAATCCGCGGTGCGGCGGCGCGAAGCGCCTGATATTCTGCGGTAAAATCGAGACTCATAGTCCTAAGGTAACGCCGAACGGCGGCCCTCAGTTCGCCACGACCCCGTCGCGCAAACGAATGATGCGCTTGGCTCGCTGCGCAATGTCTTCTTCGTGAGTGACCACGACCAGCGTGTTCCCGAGGGCGTGGATCTCGTCAAACAAGCGCATGATTTCTTCGGACGTCGCCGTGTCGAGGTTGCCCGTGGGCTCGTCGGCCAAAATCAGCGAAGGCTTATTGACCAACGCTCGGGCGATCGCCACCCGCTGACGCTGGCCGCCCGAGAGCTGGTTGGGACGGTGGTCCATTCGGTCGCCGAGCCCGACCGACCGCAGCACGTCGGCCGCCCGGTCCAGCCGCTCCTCTTTGCCCACTCCGGCGTACACCAGCGGAAGGGCCACGTTGTCCAGAGCCGTCTGCCGCGGAATCAGGTTAAACGTTTGAAACACAAATCCGATTTCTTGGTTGCGGACTTCCGCAAGCTCGTTTTCTGCCATGCGGCTCACGTCGCGGCCCGCCAGCACGTAGGTTCCGCTGGTCGGCGTGTCCAGGCAGCCCAACAGGTTCATCAGCGTGGACTTGCCCGACCCCGAGGGTCCCATGAGGGCCACGTACTCGCCCCGCTGGATGTCGAGGTCGATTCCTTTGAGCACGTGCACCGTTTGCGCGCCGAGTTTGAAGTCGCGGGTGATTCCGCGCAGGTGAATAACAGCTTCAGTCATGGGGTCCTGTTAGCGCAAGGTTGATGCCAAGGTAGAACATTCGGCCAAAAATGGGGCCCCAAACCCGGGTGGCGTCAAAGTTGGCCATAAACGCATATTCGTCGGCACTCCGAAAGCGGTGGTTGTCCAGGTGGTCAACCACACCGGCAATGGGCTCTGTTTGGCGCACATTCAGCGCGTTTTCAACTCCCATGTAGGCATCGCCCCATGCCGTTTCGCGGCGGATTTGGGCATGGAGTACGGCAAATGCGGGGCTTGTTTCGCGCACCGTGCCACCAGGGCCTGGAGGAAGGGGCATTCCCGCGTAGTGCTGCCAGGTGGCGTTAGTGAACCATTTTTGGCGGAACTGGTACTCCGCGTGCAGCATGACGCGCTGGGGGGCCACGTAGGGAACGGCGTCGCGCACGCCAAAAAATTCGGCCGTCACCGACTGAAGGCGGTAGGCAGCCCGGGCTTTCCAGCTTTTCGAAAACTGATGTTCCCATTGAAGGCTTGCGCTTCGCGCGCGGAGGCTACTGGAGTAGAGGTAGACTTCCTCGGGCGATTGGTAGAAGTCAAGTACCATGGCTCGGTCGAGTACCGACGCCTGAAGGTCCAGGACCACGCTTCCGGGATAGTAGTTCGCCACATAGGTCCAAACGCCCGAGGCGCTTGCCGTCCAGCCTGATTCGACGTTGCTGTGCGTTCCCCAGGGGTTGACGGTGTGATTGATGCTCCGCGCGCTCGCAAAGCGCCCCAGCGATTCCACTGCGGGCATGGCCATACGGTAGCCGCGGCCCAATCCGCTGCGGAAGGTCAAGCGCGTACTCGGGGCGTAGCGCAGGTGCAGGCGCGGGCTGAACTGCCATCCGGCAACCGAGTGGCGGTCGATGCGGGCGCCGAGCACGGCGGTTACCTTGGGCGACGGATCCAGGGTCCATTCGCTGAAGGCGCCCGGAGCCGACTCGACCCACGCGTCGTCGTGGGCGATTCCCGGGTGGTGCCAGTCCATGACGTAGCGGTCCAGCGACCAGCTTAGTCCCGAGGTTTGGGACCACCACGAACCGCCTTCGCGCACCAAGACTTGAGCGAGTCCGCCCTGCTGGGCGCCGTGCAGGAACTGCTTGGACCCCAACGGAACCGGACCCAAGCGCGCGTCGATGCCTTGACGGTAGCCGTGAAAAATGATGCCGACGCTCATGTCGGGGTCGTCGGGGTTTACCCAGCCCGTTTTGGACGTGAAGGCAAGGCGCTGCTGGGCGACTGAAGAAGTCCAGGGCACTGCGGGAGCCGTAGCGCCCAGTTGACCACCTTCGCGCACGTCCTTGAGCGCGTGCAGGGTAAACAGGCCTTCCCAACCGTTTTGGCCCCAGTAGCGGGCGCGGAGCATTCCGTTCAGTTGGCCTCCGAGCGGGTTGTCGGCAAAGCCGTCCACGTTCATGTCGCGAAACCATCGGGTTTGGTTGGCGTGCAGCAGGGTGCCAACCGACCACTTCGCGTTGAGGCGCTCGGCGTAGGTGGCGTTCAGTTCCATGCGCCCCGAGTTCGCTAGGTAGGCATTGGCATGCGCCAAACGGGGTTTTTCGACCGACAGGCCCTCGTCGGGCTTGAGCAGTTCCACGTTGACCTGCCCCGTCATGCTTTCAAATCCGTTGGTTACGGCTCCAATGCCCTTGGTGAGCTGAATGCCCTCCACCCAACTTCCCGGAATGAACTGCAGGCCGCTGTTGGCCAGCACGCCGCGCACGAGCGGCGTCATTTCGGTTTGAATTTGGGCGTACTTGCCGTCGAGGCCCAGCAGCTGAATCTGGCGGGTGCCCGTGACCGCATCGGTGAAGGCCGCGTCTATGGAGGGATTGGTTTCGAAGCTCTCGGACAGGTTGCAGCAGGCGGCTTTTTTAAGTTCGCCACGGCCAATGGACGTGGTCAGGGTGGTGGAGCGAGCCTGCACCACGGCGTCGGGCGCTTCGGCCCGAACCACGACCTCGTCAATTTGCGTGGCGGTATCGCGCACCTGGGCCTGCACGGCGCCAGCGGCCAGTAGCCACAGACCTAAAGCACTAATGCGCATTGAGTTCGCGGTACTTGCAGCAGGAGTGGACTTTGGCGTAGGCTTTATCGTTTGCCTTGACCTTTTGGGTGTCGTGGCCTGCTTCGGCTACGATTTCGTGAAGCTTCTGTTCGATCAACTTCTTGGGGTTGAACGCCACCTTGACCATATGTGTTTCGCGGGACCAATCCGCAAACTTCACCCCCGGGGTGCTGAGCAAAGCGGACTCGATGCGCTTTTCGCACATTCCGCATACGCCGTCGACCCAAAACGAGGCTTCGGCGGTTTGCGCAAGCGCGGAACCAGAGACCAGCAACCAGATACCAACGAGTAGCTTTTTCATCTTAATTAAACGGATTTTGGAAGAGCGTGTCGCTCTCAATGGAGGTGTCAGTTAACGTGTTCAGGAACGCAACGAGGGCCATGCGCTCTTGGAGGTTCAGCCCGAGTCCGCCGGCACGAATAATGTCGCCCATCGACGGGTCGATGTTGGGCGAATTGGTGTGCGTTCCGCTGTTGTAAAACTCGACCACCTGCATCAAAGTTTGGAACCGGCCGTCGTGCATGTAGGGCGCGGTGTAGGCAATGTTGCGGAGCGACGGAACCTTGAATTTCCCTACGTCGTTGGCGTTGCCCGTGACTCCTCCCAATCCTGGATCGTCGTGCACTTCGTTCAGCCCGTTGTTCATGAACTTGTGGTTGGTGAACAGGGTTCCGCCGTGGCAGTGAAAGCAGTCGGCCCCTCGGGTCGGCGCGTTGGGATTGGCTTCGCCGTTGAACAACTGCAGGCCGAGCTGCTCCTCAGCTGATAAGCTCTCAAGCCCCCGCACGAAGCGGTCGAATTTACTCGATCCGCTCATTATGGTGAGTAAAAACTGCTCCATGGCGAGCCCAACTTCTTCGGCCGTGATGTTCCGCACCCCAAAGGCCTTCCAAAAAAGGTCGCGGTAGACAGGGTTGGCATTCAGCGATGCAAGCACGGCCTCAATCGTGTGGTCCATCTCACGGGGGTCCTGTATGGGGAGCAAAGTCAAATCTCGGAGACTTGGACTTCGACCGTCCCAGAAAAAGGCGGTGTGGTAGGCCAAGTTGTGCAGCGGCATGCTGTTGCGGTCGCCCACGGCTCCGGTAATGCCCACAGAGTACTTCAGTCCGTGGTCGGTCATGCCAAAGCCCGTATTGTGGCAGCTTGCGCAGCTTTGCGTGGAGTCGCGCGAGAGCACAGGGTCGTAAAACAGCCGTCGCCCAAGGAGCACTCCCTCGACGGTGAGCAGGTTGTCCTCGGGAATCGGCGGCGGCGGAAATCCTTGAGGTACCGCCAACGCAAAGGGCGTGGTGGGCGGAGCGTCTTCGCCGCAACCTACCGCCACGGCGGCAAAGGCTAAGACGATCAGAATTCTCATTTTTTGTTTTCTAAAGCGACCCAACTAAACGATTGGCGCACGTTTTCTGAAATTCGGTGGGCTACTCCGCCATCAAACGTGCTGTGCGAGAAGGCGCCGTCTTCAGAAGGGCGGATTTCGTGGGTCCCGTAAAACACGCGGTCGGCGTTCCAGTTGAGCACGAGCCGGCGCGAACCGTCGAGGTGAAGGTCGCCTTCGACGCGCACGGGCATTTGGTTTTCGAGCAAGGCAATGTGGTACAACCAGGGTTCGCGGGCGCCCAATTTTTGGTAAAAGCCCTCAATGGCCATAAAGACGTATCCGCCTTGCCAGCCCCAGTGCAGGTTGTTTACGGTGGGGTTGAGCGGGTGCCCCACCTTCCAAACCGAGGGATCGCCAAAGTTGACGGCCGAATCCAGCCCCACTTGGAACGTGATTCCGAGGTAGTGGCCTTTGGGAATGTTGTCGGGAATTTGCACCGTCCAAGGCTTGCCTTTCGAAAAAAAGGCATAAATGGGGTCGCCGGCCTCGTCCACCAACGGCATCAGGCTCCCGTCTTCTTTAATTAGTGCAAATTCGCTCAGGAGCATGTCGCTGCGCTCCCACTGAAAGGTGTCGCCCGTTTCGGGCTGTACCATGGCCATGCTTTGGTAGGCGAGGTCTTGGCCGGCCCATTGGGGTTGCACGCTGATTTCGAGCGGAACTTCGGTGCCTTCGGGCGTGCAGGCCATTGCGAATGCGAGCAGGCTAAAAAAAAGAGGGTTGTAGCGCATCGCGGTAAAGTTAAGGTTGCCGAACTTCGTGCCATGACCGTGCCAAAAAAACCAAGGGGCTTATCGAAATCCGAATACCTAAAAATAGGCATTTTAATGGGGATTTTTGTGATTGGGGTTACGGTCGCCTACCGCATCCAGCGCCCGGAGCGCCAGCTCCCCATCCTCAACCCCTCGGACCTGAATCCGGCCCTGGTTGCCGACAGCCTTGAGGGCCAAGGAATGGACCACCGCGTAGCCGATTTTGACCTGGTGGACCAGGCGGGAACGCGCCGCACGGCCCGCGACGTCAAGGGCAAGGTCCGCGTCGTGAGCTACTTTTTTACCACCTGCCCCAGCATCTGCGTGGACATGGCCGCCGGATTGCGGCGGGTTCAAGATGCCTACCAAGGCGACGGCCGGCTGCGAATCCTGTCGCACACCGCCATGCCTGAGTACGATTCCGTGCCCGTTTTGGCCGACTACGCCGAACGCAACGGCTGCGACCCCGCCCAATGGTGGCTGCTGACCGGTTCGCCTTCTGAGCTCAACCGGCTCGCCCGCACGAGCTATTTTGCCGTGCTCGAAGAGGGGCAGGGCTGGGACGAGCACTCCTTCATCCACACCGAGAACTTGGTGCTGGTGGACGCCCAGGGGCGCTTGCGGGGCTACTACGACGGCACCGATCCGCAGGCGGTGGACCAGCTCATCAAAGACCTTCCCTTACTCCTTCGCGATGCCCGCTAATCCGAGTCCTTTGCGCGTGGCGCTGCTTCAGTACGACATCGAATGGTGCGATCCGGCGGCCAACATGGAGCGGATTCGCGAACGGCTTCCGGACCCGGGCAGCCTCGACGTGCTGCTGCTACCCGAAGCCTTTGCGACGGGGTTTGCCACGCCCCAGGCCCGCGAGGTCGCGACGCATTCGGTGGCGGCGGTGGCCTTTCTCAAGGAACTGGCCGCGAATTTGGATTGCGCGGTGGGCGCCTCGGTGTTTACCCCCCATGAATCGGGCAAGGTGGCCAATCGGTTTTACTGGGTTGAGCCCGACGGAACCACCACCACAGCCGACAAGCGCCATCTCTTTGCGGTGGCGGGCGAGCACCGCGATTTTGAACGCGGAACCGACGCCGTCGTGGTGCTTTGGCGCGGATGGCGTTTGCGGTTGGCGGTGTGCTTCGACCTGCGCTTTCCGGTTTGGTTGCGCAACACGCTGGACGCCGACGGAACCCCAGCCTACGACGGCTTACTCGTGGTCGCCAACTGGCCCGAGGCCCGCGAAACCGCGTGGACCACGCTGCTGGCCGCCCGCGCTATGGAAAACCAATGCTACGTCGCCGGCGTCAACCGCATGGGTACCGACGGATTTGGGGTGGACCACAGCGGGGCGAGCCGCATGGTCGGTCCTTGGGGCGACGTTTTGGCCGATTCAGCGCCCCATCAGTCCGCGCTGCTTAGGGCCGAATGGGACCCGATTCACTTGGCCGCGGTGCGGAAGCGCTTTCCGTTCCTGGCGGACCAAGATCCGTTTGCCCTAAAGGGATTGCCCCCGGAAGCCACTGGCGCGTAACGGTCCAGCCCACCGTGACTTCGATCGCTTCGCGGTCCAAAACCGGAAGTTCCGCCTCGGTTCGCGTCCACCAGTTGGGGGCGTCGAGCGTTCCATTGCCGTTGAGGTCCGCAAAACTCTGCAGGCGGTAGGAACCGGGCTTCAAGCCTTCGAGGGTCCAGGTTTGGGCGCCGGTGCCTTGCCACACCACGACGCCGTCGCGCCGAAGCTGGTGCACCCAGGTTCGCTGGTCCTGCACCGGCGCGATGCTGAGCTGAAGGACTCCTGCCGAATCGGCCGGCATTCGACGTAGCGTCGCGAGGCTGTCGCGCTTAGCCGCCGGATCTGCGAGCCAGAGCACCGCACTGTCGCCCGGGGCGGCCGGCGAAGGCAGCCAGGCCACCGGAGATTGCTCGCCGGTTCCAAGCTGAAGGTTGCCGTCGGGATCTGGGAACGCAAAAATTCGGTAGCGGCCTTCGGCCAAATAGGGCAGGGTAAAGTGGCCGTCTTTGCCGCTTCGGGTTCCGTACAGTGGGGCGCGGTACATCGCGGAATCGGGTGCGTCAGCCCCGTGCAGCACCACGGCGTGGTTGTCCCAAACCGCCCCCGTCAACGGATTCAGGACGGCGCCCTGAATCTGCCCGGAGTCAATCGCTTCACCCGTGGCAAACACCCAAAACGGTTCGCTCATGGGATTGCCCTCGTGCAGGTCCTTCACGGCGCTGCCGAACTGCACGACGTAGGTGCGGTCGGGCGCCAACGGGCCGTCCCACTGCACGCGCAAGGACTTGCCTCTGAGAGTGAACCGGGGCTCCGAAGGCAAGGGTGGCGAAAAGCGCAGGTTGCTTCCCGGATTGTTCAGCACCACGAACTCGTCAAATTCCCATTCTAGGGAACTCGTTTGGACCGAAGTGGCCCCCAGCGGAACGCTCGAGGTGCGCACGGCGGGACCCTGCTGGTCGCGCGGACCCCCGTCGGGTGGAGCGGGCAGCGCACAGCCCCAGGCAAAACTCAACGCCCAAACAAGGCGAAAGCCTGAAGTAAAGGCATAAAGCTCAGAATAATGTTCTACCCACATTTGCCGATGTCTCCTACATTTTCTACTTAATCTCTTGCAAACCTACTCTATTTGTTTCGCCTTAGAGCCTTTCTCGGTCATCAAGGGTGGAACTGCTCAGGTAAGAGGAACCTCGGTCGCCTTAACATAAGTTGCCGTGCAGCGCCTCGTCGTCGAGCGCTAGGGCGGAACGGGCTAAAGGCCTCGCCTCGTAGCATAAGCCAAGGTGAGCGGAGTAACCTCTGCCACCTTGGCTTTTTTTAGGCACGCTTCGGCCGCGGCGTTCAGCGTGCTTCCCGTCGTGAGCGTGTCGTCCACCAGGCCAATTCGAATTCCGCGCCATCGGGGATCGGGATCGGCCCGGTAGGCCCCGTAGATTTTGGACCGGTCGGCCTCTGCTCGCGCGGACTGCTTCGCGGCGAACCATTCGCGGCGATCAAGCAGCCCAGGGGATACCGGGATTCCCCATCCGAGGTGAAGGCCGTGCGCAATCCGTTCGGCCTGGTTGTAGCCGCGCAGGTACCGACGCAGGGGGCTGAGCGGAATCGGAACCAGCACGTCCACTTCGGGCCTCGGCAGGGCCTGGGACATGGCCATTCCGAGCTCAACCGCGAGGGAGTGGTGCCCGCGGAACTTGAGGGCGCCCATCGCGCGCTTGACTTCGGGCGTGCCGTAGGGCAACCACGAACAGCCCGTCGCAGTGAAGGAAAGATGGATGGGTTTGGGGTCTGCCGCGAGGTAAATTCCGCCCCAGCAGGCCGCGCATAGCGGCTCCGCACTGTGCCTAACGAGCGCCCCGCACGCGCCGCAGGGAAGCGAAACGAGGCTGCTTAATCGGCGTTGCATTAATTGGTACATTTGCACAAATTCTGAATGCTATGAGCAACGATTCGTCGGCTAAACGACAAAAAACAGTTATTGGTCTTTTAATCGCGGTGGTCCTGGCCCTGGGCTTTTTTGCGCTGAACCGCAACTCAGAGGTCCAAAACCTCGAAGAAGAAAAGGCGATTTTGGTCAGTGAACTCGAGGAGTACAAGCGCGACCTCATCGGCCAAGTGGCGGCAAACGACAGCATGAACAGCTACATCATTGCGGAGACCGCGCGCCTGAACGCCACGATCGAAGAAATCACCAACCTGAAGAACGCCTCGCAGTCCGAGCTGGCCAAGTACCGCAGCCAGGTCAACGACCTGCGCAAAATGGTTGCGCGCTTGAGCAGCCAGGTGGATTCGGTCAACAAGGCATACGCGGTATTGGGCGAGGCCAAGCGCCAAGTAGACGAGCAACTCGGCAGCGAGCAAGTGAAGAACGCCGAATTAAACGCCGAAAACACCAAGCTCAGCGGCAAGGTAACGACCGCGCTGAAGCTTCAGTTGTCCGCCCTTGAGGCCACGGCCGTGCGGGTGAGCAGCAAGGGAGTGGAAAAGCCCACGACCTCGGCCGGCAAGGCAAACCGCGTGAAGGCCTGCTTCACGGTGGCCCAAAATGCGATTGCGGAATCGTCGAAGCGCACGCTGTACATGCGCATCAATACGCCCGACGGCCGCGTGCTTCCGAGCCAAAGTGAGGAGCGCAGCATGAAGGTGGGCAACGAGACCATCTACTTCTCGGCCAAGACCGAGATCGTGTACGAGGGCAAGCAAGTGCAGAGCTGCGCGGCGTTTGACCTGAGCAGCACGCTGAAGCCCGGCACCTACACGGTTGAAGTGTTTAGCGACAACGCCAAGATTGGCACTTCGACGCTGGTGCTGAACTAAGTGGAGGCCATAAGCCTTAATGCAAACGGCCTAAGGGCTGCGCTGCGAAAGGGTCTGGATGCTTGGCTTGACGCCGAGAATCCGGACCTTGTTTTTGTTCAAGAGGTCAAGTGGAACGACGAAGCCGCCCTGCGCGCGGCCCTGCCCGGGTGGACTGTGGCGGCCAGTCTGGCGCAAAAGCCCGGGTACAGCGGCGTCGCGGTCCTTTCGCGCGGACCCTCCGAGCCGGCTGAGGGGCCGTTGCTTCCGCCGGGGCTGGAGGGCGAAGGCCGCTACGTCGCGCGGCGAATCGCCGGGGTAACCTGGCTCAATCTGTACCTGCCTTCGGGCAGCCAAGGAGCCGGACGTCAGGCGCTCAAGCTCGAGGCCCTAGCGCTTCTGGGGCAGTGGCTCGACGGGCAATCGGGGCCTGCGGTGGTGGGCGGAGACTGGAACTTGGCCCCTGGCGCGGCCGACGTGCACGATCCTCGCCGACTCGACGGCCAACCGGGCTACACGCCCGAAGAGCGCGCGTGGTTCGCCGCACTTGCCGAGCGGGGATGGGTGGACGCCTTCCGAGCGAAGTACCCCCAGTCCGCCGACGTGTACAGCTGGTGGAGCATGCGTTCCGACGCCCGAGCGCGGAACAAGGGCTGGCGCATTGACCACTGGGTTACCAACGCTCCCGAGCGGATCGAGGCGGTTTCGTACGACGCTTTGGCCCGATTTTCGGACCACGCCCCCCTGCGACTCCGCTGGAGTTAATTACCTTCGTACTATGCGTATCCAAGTTTGCGCGGCCCTCGCCGCCGTGGCGCTCCTCAGCGCCTGTGTTTCTCCCAAAAAGTACTCTGAACTTCAGTCGTCGTTTGACGCCTCGGTCCAGCGCGCCGAGGCCTTAAAGGTCGACGCCGAAAAGGCGCGGATCTCGGCCAGCGAAAGCGAGGCCCAGAAGCTCAAGGCCCTCGCCGCCTTGGACGCGGCCATCAAGGACACTTCGGCTCAGGGGGTCGAAATGCGCAAGCTGCAGCGGGCCTACCGCGACCTGAACTCGAACTACGAGTACGCCCTTCAAAACAACAGCCGTCTGGTGCAGCAAAACCTCACCGAGAATAAGGCGATGCTCGAGCGCATGGAAGGTCTGGCCGTGCGCCTTGCCGCGAAAGAAGACTCGCTTAAGCGCGAGCAGGACCGCCTTTTTGTGCTCGAGCAGGAGCTTACGCAGCGCGAGCTTCGCGTGGCCGAACTGGAGCGCCTCATCAGCCGCAAGGACAGCGCGGCCGCCTACCTCCGCCAGCGACTTGCCGACGCCCTGCTCGGATTTAAGGACCGCGGACTCAGCGTCTCGATGCGCAACGGACAAGTTTACGTTTCGCTCGACAACCGCCTGATGTTCGCCAGCGGCTCCTGGGACGTGCAGCCCGACGGCGCCAGCGCCCTGAGCGAACTGGCCAAGGTGCTCAACGAAAACAAGGACCTCAAAATCGCCGTCGAGGGCCATACGGACTCCGACGAATTCAACGGCAAGACCGCAGTGAAGGACAACTGGGATTTGTCGGTGATGCGGGCGACGAGCGTAGTCAAGATCTTGGTCAAGCAGGGCGTGAAGCCCCAACGGGTCCAGGCGGCCGGCCGCGGCGAACACCTGCCGATCGCGCCCAACGACAGCCCCGAGGGCAAGGCCAAAAACCGCCGCACCGAAATCATCATTACGCCCAACCTCGGCGAGCTCGCGGAGCTGATCAACAACTAACGAAAGGCGACCAGACCTAAAGAGTACGGCCAACCCGCACCCGGGTTGGCCGTTTTTTGTGGGCCCTCCGGGACCGGGTTAAAAGAGGTTGTCGACGACGTGGCTGATGCGGTCGAGGGCCACGAAGTGCACGCCGTGAACCTTCTTGGGCAGCCCGGGTGTTTTGGCGCCCCAGATGTAGTCAAATCCGAGCTGGCCCGCCTCGTGAATGCGCGACTCCATGCGGGCTACGGGCCGGAGCTCTCCGCCCAAGCCCACCTCACCGGCAAACGCGACCCCCGGCGGGATCGGACGGTCCTCTTGGCTCGACAAGATGGCGGCGCACACCGCGAGGTCCAGGGCGGGGTCGTCCACGCGCAGTCCGCCGGTCACGTTGAGGAACACGTCTTTGCTGGCCAGGTGAAACCCGCAGCGCTTTTCGAGTACCGCAAGCAGCATGTTCAGCCGGCGCGTGTCAAACCCGGTGCAGCTGCGCTGGGGCGTGCCGTACACCGCGGTCGACACTAAAGCTTGGACCTCCACGAGCAGGGGCCGCAGGCCTTCTGCGGTGATCCCTATGGCGGAACCGCTGAGCCCTTCGCCCCGCTGCCCCAGCAGCCACGCCGACGGATTGGCGACCGGCCTGAGGCCCTTTTCGGCCATTTCGTACAGCCCGAGCTCCTGCGTCGACCCGAACCGGTTCTTGAGGGCCCGCAGCGTGCGCACGAGGTGGTGCTTGTCGCCTTCGAACTGGAGTACCACGTCGACCATGTGCTCCAGCACCTTGGGTCCGGCGAGCGTACCTTCTTTGGTGATGTGGCCAATCAGCGCCACGGGTACGTGCCGGGCTTTGGCGTAGCGCAGAAATTCGGCGGCGGACTCGCGTATTTGTCCGACGCTCCCGGCGGCGGACTCGAGCTGCGGATTGTAGGCCGTTTGAATCGAGTCCACCACCAACAAATCGGGTTTGAGCTGCTCGGCAGCCTGCAGAATTTTGGATGTAGAAACCTCGGCCAGCACGTGGCATCCGGGCCCGTTGAAGCCAATCCGTTCGGCGCGCATGCGAATCTGCTCCGCACTTTCTTCACCGCTGGCGTACAGCGCCTTGGCGCCCGCATTCAGGGCTACTTGAAGCATGAGGGTCGACTTGCCGATTCCGGGCTCGCCGCCCAGCAAACTGAGCGAACCGGGTACCCAACCGCCCCCTAAGACTCGATCGAGCTCGGCGTCCCGAGTTGGAACCCGGCGCTCCGCGCTACGGTCGACCTGGTCAAGGGTAAGTGCGCGGCTTTGGCCGGGAGCGACCCAGGCCTGCTCGGCGGGGGCCCGTTCCATGACTTCTTCCACCAGGGTGTTCCACTCGCCGCAGCTTCGGCACTGGCCGGCCCACTGCGGGTAGTTGGTTCCGCAGGACTGGCAAACAAACGCTTTTTTCAACTTGGCCATAGACGTACCGCCAAGGTACGCACCCCAGCCCGCTTAGTCGTTTTTAAAACGGCTAAGTCCGATGAACCCAATGACGCCGGTGGACATCAGCATCAGGGCTTGCGAAGCATGGACGAGCGTGGCAAAGGCAAGGCCTTCGACGTAGGGAATGCTCAGAACCTCGAGCGCCTTGGCGACGAGGTAGTGGTAGGCGCCCACGCCGCCGGGAACGGGCACGACCACGCCCAAACTTGCCGCCATCATCACAAACAGGCTTTCGTCGATCTGAATGCCTTCGGTCGCGGGAAGGGCAAAAAAGCACACGTACACCATCAGAAAATAGGCGCCCCAGATGAACAGCGTATGCCCCAGGTAGGCCCACGGGCGGTGGAGGCGGGTGATGCTGGTAAAACCGTGGGCCAGTCCGCGCAAAAAAGACTGCACCCGCTGGCCCAGGGCGGTCTCAAAAAAGCGGCGACGGCTGAACCAAGAGGCCAGGGCGAGCACCAGCCCCACTACCGGAATCCACGGAAATCCGCCCTCGTCGCTTGCGGGCGCGGACTGCGTACTTGCGAGCAGTTTTTGAAGCTCGGGGTAGGTAAGCAGCACGGTGATTCCGAGCAGAATCGACATCATGATCAGGTCGATCAGGCGCTCGACGATGATCGTGCCGAGCAGCACGTCCACGGGCGTCTTGTCGCTTCGGCGAAGGGCGGTGGCGCGCGCAACCTCTCCGGCGCGCGGAAACACCATGTTGATGAGGTATCCGATGCCGATGGCGTGAGTGGCCCGCCACGCGGTGGTGGGGTAGCCCATGGAGTCGAGGACGAGCTTCCACCGCATTCCGCGCGAAATCACGGCGGCGTACCCTACGGCCACGCTCACTCCGAACCAGTACAGCTTGGCGCGGCCCATTTCGCGGCCCACGGCCTCAAGGTCAACTCCGCGAAAGGCGAGGTAGAGCAAACCCGCTCCCAGCGAGGCAAAAACCAGGGTTTTGAGCCAGCTGGGAATGCTTGGAATCTTCATCATTAAGCCCGTAGGCGGTTCGTGGGCTCTTCAGGGAAGAGGAGCGTAGGTTGAAAGTTGCGCGCCGCTTCAATCGGCATCGCGGCGTAGGCAATGATGATGATCACGTCGCCCTTTTGCACTCGGCGCGCAGCCGGACCGTTCAGGGTGACCTCACCGCTTCCCGCCGTTCCGCGAATCACGTAGGTGTCGAAGCGTTCGCCATTGTCCACATTTACAATCGTAACCTTTTGACCTTCAATAAGTTTAGCGGCATCAATGAGGTCCCCGTCGAGGGTGATGCTGCCGATGTAGTGCAGTTCGGCTCCGGTGACGCGCACCCGGTGGATTTTACTGTAGAGTACCTCGATGGTCATGGCCGGCAAAGGTACAACGGCGCATTGTCGATGAGGCGGACTTCCCCCGCATAAACGGATATAAGCGTTTGGACGCTTCGGCCGTACGAGTCCACCGGTCGGTCGGGGTCGGCAACGGCCTCTAGGGTATCCGAAAAAACAAAGTCAATCGACTCAACCTTAAGAAGTTGTTCGCGCTCTACCTCCTTGCGGAGTTCCCGTTTGAGGGCCTTCGGGGGCACCGGAAACTCCGACACCTCGCGCGCCGCCCACTGGAGTGCGCGAAAAATGGCGGGTGCTGCGGCCCGCTGCTCCGGGCGGAGCAACCGGTTGCGCGAACTCATCGCGAGTCCGTCGGCCTCCCGGGTAGTGCGGCAGGACACGATCACGGGCGTTCCGCCGCGCAGTTCCGCCAGGCGGCGGACCACCGCGACCTGCTGAAAATCCTTAAGCCCAAAGTACGCCTTTTCTGGGCGGCAGGCCGTGAACAGCCGGTCGACCACCGTCGCCACCCCTTGAAAGTGCCCGGGCCGCAGCGCGCCTTCCAGCCGCGTATCGAGTCCGAGCAAGTCAAACTGCTCCGAAACCACGCCCTGCGGATACAAATCCGCCACTTCGGGGAACCACACCGCCTGGGCCGACGACTGCGCGAGCGTCGCCAAATCGCCCTCCTCGTCGCGAGGGTAGCTCGACAAATCCTCAGGGCGGTTGAACTGGGTGGGATTGACAAAAATGCTCACGAGCACGCACATCCCTTCAGAAGCTGCGCGGTCCACCAAGGCCATGTGGCCGGCGTGCAGCGCCCCCATCGTGGGCACGAGCGCCACGTGCTTCTGTTCCGCACGCCATGCTTCGAGCTCGGAGCGGGATTTTAAAACCTTAAGGGAATGCGTCAAAACATGCCAAAACTAGAGCGCCTCGCGAGAATTTCGTACCTTTGTTGGCCTTTTTTATTGGCACTATAAGACGAGATTATGGCAAAGCGGCGGATTTTATACGTTTCTCACGAGATCAAGCCCTACTTCCCCGAGGGGGAGTTGGCGGAAATGGCCCTAGCCTTCCCCAAAAAGATGAACGAACTGGGGCACGAAATTCGCGCCTTCATGCCGCGTTTCGGCGTCATTAACGAGCGCCGCCACCAGCTCCACGAAGTCATCCGCTTGAGCGGCATCAACGTGGTAATCAACGACTACGACCAGCCTTTGGTCATCAAAGTGGCGTCGGTTCCGGGGGCACGCATTCAAGTTTACTTCATCGATAACGAGGAGTACTTCAAGCGCAAGGGCACTTGGGAAGACGCCCAAGGCGCATTCTACGACGACAACGGCGCCCGCGCCCTGTTTTTCAGCAAATCCATCATTGAGACCATCAAGAAATTGGGTTGGCAGCCCGACGTCGTCCATGTGATGGGCTGGATGTCTACGCCGCTGCCGGTGTACCTCCGCCAGTTCCACGCCGACGATCCGCATTTTGCCGGAACCAAAGTGGTATTCAGCCTGAGCGACAACGCCTTTGACGGCACGTTGGACCTCGGCCTCGAGCAAGGCATGGCGTTTGACGGAGTGAAGGACATGCACGCTTTTACCCAACCCACCGCGGAGTCCCTTTACTGCGGAGCCGTGCGCAACGTGGACGCCGTTCTTCAGATGTCGGATGCAGCCCCTGCCGCGGCCCTCAAGGCGGCCAAAGACGCCGGGGTCCCCGTGCACGACGGCAAGGCCTTTCTCGAGCAACCCGCCCTCTTGGACGCCTTTTATGAGTCGCTCTTTGCGTAGTTCTTGGGGTTTTGCCGGAGCAGCGCTTTGGGCGTTGCTTGCGCTGCTGCCGCTCACGGGCTGCGAAAAGTCCAACGGCGAGGTCGGAATCGATTTTGTCGACGAAAGCGCCCTGGCCTTCGGTTCCAAGAAATCGGTCGCCCTTCGTTCGTGGACCGAAGAGTACGATTCGCTGCTGACCCTTAGGCCCAACAGCCTGGTGGTCGGAAGCTACAACGACCCCGTTTTTGGACGCCCCAGCGCTTCGTTTGCGACCCAAGTAATCCTCACCGCGGTCGCCCCGCAGTTTGGCACCAACGCCACGGTCGACTCGGTCTTCATGATTCTTCCCTACTCGGGTTGGTACGGAGACACCTCAGCGGCCTTCCACGTGAAGGTGCACCGCAGCGCGGTGCCGCTCACCGATTCAGTGTACTACGGATTCAGCACCCTTACCCCGGGTCTGCCCCTTTGCGACACGAGCTTTCGGCCCGACGCGTTGGTCAAAACCTTGAAAACGGGTGCTCGCTCGGGCAAGGCGGCTTTGGCCCTGCGCTTGGATGCCGCAAAGATGCAGCAGTGGATCGTCGACGAGGCGATTGCGCGTCCCGGAAATTTTTCGAGCAACACGGCGTTCATCGAGTACTTCCGGGGCCTGATTGTTTCGGGCACCGAACAGAACGAGGCAATGTACCAGTTCAATTCGGGCGACGCGGCCGCGCGGATCCGCATTTACTACACCAACGACAGCATCCGCAACGACACTTCGGCATCAGGAAAAGACTACGGTTTGTTTCAGCTCGCGCTTTCGTCGGGGGTGCAGAGCTTTAACCGCATCACGTTTGACCGCAGTGCGGCCCAAATTGACTTTGGCGACCAGGACACGGCCGCGGGCGAACCCACTACCTACATTCAGGGGATGGGTGGTGCCGTTACGGTGCTGCGCCTCGACGGGCTTAAGGCCCTCGTAGACAGCGGCTACGTCGTGAACTACGCCGAGCTCGTCGTTCCCGTGCGCGAGGGGTCGAATGTGCGCTACGCTACGCCGGCGTCGTTGAGCATTTTACAGGTCAATGGATCCACGAAAACGCTCATTCGCGACTACCTCCGGGGCAACCCCGGGGGCAACTTCACGGCTACGGGCGTGCTCCGCAAGGGGGCGTACCGTTTTGTCGTTACCCGCCACGTGCAGGATTTGCTCCGCTACGGCGACACCGCGAGTTTTCAAATGATGCTCGTTCCCGAGCGCATGGCTTCGTCGCCGTCCCGCGCCGTACTTCACGGCAGCAGCGACGCGGTAGAGCCCATGTCGCTAAATTTGTGGTACACCAAACCAAATTAACTCGCCTATGTGCGGCATTGTCGGCTACATCGGGCCACGCGAAGCGTACCCGATCCTCATTCAAGGTTTAAAGCGTTTAGAATACCGCGGATACGATTCCGCAGGAGTTGCTTTATCCAACGGACGCTTGGACGTCTTCAAAAAAATGGGCAAGGTTTCGGCCCTTGAAGCGGTTGCCGACGCAGAACGTCCGCACGCCACCCTCGGCATTGGGCACACCCGCTGGGCCACCCACGGCGAACCCTCTGACCGCAACGCCCACCCGCACACCTCGAATTCGGGACGCCTCGTAATCGTGCACAACGGGATCATTGAAAACTACGCCCAGCTCAAGGAGCTGCTGGTCAAAAAAGGCTACACGTTTACGAGCGACACCGACACCGAAGTGCTCGTGAACTTCATCGAGTACATCCAGAACGAAGAGAAGGTTAACCTTCAGCAGGCCGTGCGCCTGGCCCTCAATGAGGTCGTGGGAGCCTACGCCATCGTGGTCATGAGCACTGAAGAGCCCGACCAAATGGTGGTCGGCCGCTTGGGTTCTCCGCTCGTGCTCGGACTGGGCGACAACGAGTTTTTTGTCGGAAGCGACGCCACCCCGTTCATCGATTCGACCAAGAAAGTTATTTACCTCGAGGACGGCGAAATGGCCGTGGTGCAGCGCAGCGGAGTCGTGGTGCGCAAAATCGCCAACGATTTGCCGGTTGACAGCGTCATCCACCAGCTTCAGCTCGACCTGGCCGCCATTGAAAAAGGCGGATTTGACCACTTCATGATTAAGGAGATCTTCGAGCAGCCCAAGTCGATTCTCGACACGGTGCGCGGACGTCTCAATTTCAAAACCGGCGAAGTAAAAATGGCCGGGCTTGACGCGATCAGCGACAAGCTGCTCAACGCCCAGCGCATTCTGGTCATTGGTTGCGGAACTTCATGGCACGCCGGCCTCGTCGGCGAATACCTCATCGAGGACCTCGCGCGGGTGCCTGTGGAAGTCGAGTACGGAAGCGAGTTCCGCTACCGCAACCCCATCATCGGCCCGAACGACGTGGTAATTGCCGTTTCGCAGTCGGGCGAAACCGCCGACACGCTCGCAGCCATCAAAATGGCCAAGTCCCACGGAGCCACCGTGTTTGGAATCTGCAACGTCGTCGGTTCGTCGATTGCCCGCGAAACCCACGCTGGGGCCTACACCCACGCGGGCCCCGAGATCGGCGTGGCCTCTACCAAGGCCTTCACCGCCCAGGTCACCGTCTTTACCCTGCTTGCGATGTGGCTGGGCCAAAAGAAGGGCGTCATGAGTTCCGAGCGCGCCGCCGAACTGGCCCGCGAACTCGAGGCCATCCCTGCCAAGATTGAGTCCATGCTCCAGCTGGACGGACAGATTCGCGAGATTTCCAAGACGATGCTGAACGCGACCAATGCCCTCTTTTTGGGCCGCGGATACAACTTCCCGGTCGCCCTCGAAGGCGCGCTGAAGCTCAAGGAAATCAGCTACATCCACGCCGAGGGCTATCCCGCGGCCGAAATGAAGCACGGCCCCATTGCCCTGATCGACGACCAGATGCCGGTCGTCGTGGTCGCCCCCTTTGGCGAGCTTTACGAGAAGCTCGTGAGCAATGTGCAAGAAGTCAAGGCCCGCAAAGGACGCATTTATGCCATCACCGGCGAGGGCAGCGACGCCATTGCCGGGGTGAGCGACGAGCTCATCGCCATTCCGTCGACCGACGAGGCCCTTTCTCCGCTCCTGACGACCGTGCCCCTTCAGCTTCTGAGCTACCACGTGGCCGTGCTTCGCGGCTGCAACGTGGACCAGCCGCGAAACTTGGCGAAGAGCGTTACGGTGGAGTAAGGTTTGAGGCGCATGCTCTTTTCCACGACCTGGCTAAACGAAAAGGGGGGCAATTGCCCCCCTTTTTTTTGCGGTTCAGAGGACTAAATCCGGTACACGCCGCTGATGCCGATGGATTGGCCCGAAAGCGAAAATTGGGTGGCGGGATCTTGCCAGCTTCCGTTGGATTTGTTGTACCAAATGGAGGCGGTGGGACCTACTTCGATGGCCAGCGTCCAGCGCGGCTTCACGCGGTAGCGCAGGCCGTACAGTACGCTAGCGGCGGGTCCGCCATAAAAATAATCGCCGTTGCTGCTGGTGTAACCGCCTATGCTTCCGCCCAATTCGAGGCCCCAGTAGCCCGACAGGGCCCGCTTCGGACGGTTCACGCGCTCGATTCCGAACATGCCTTGGGTGTTTATCCCGAAATTGCGGTTGGGCTCGCTGTGGGTGTAGTTGATGGAATTTTGTCCGGTGCGGAACCTAAAGGCGTAGCGGCCCGTGCCCGGCTCGCCGAGGGCTTTGCGCGGACTCACCTTCACCATCACGTTGTAGTTGACGAAGGTGCCGAACATGCCCCCCTGGGGCGGCGGCGTGCGGAGTCCGATTTGGGTTTCCCAGCGGTTCTGGGCCGAAGCCGACATGGCGGTAAGGAGGAGGGCAGCAGTTAAGGTGCGGAACATGGTAGTTAAGTTTAGCGTAAAGATGCGTCAGCTTGGAAAAAGGTTGCACCCTCGGGCTACCTTTGGCGCGTGAAATCGGTGATTTACCCCAATTTGGTGGTGGGCGGGGCCCCAAAGTGCGGAACCAGCAGTGTGTTCTTCTGGTTGGCGGCCCACCCCGAGGTGGCTTCGAGCCGCGAAAAAGAGACCTTTTTTTGGGCGCCCGACGTGAACCGCTTTAACGCTTCGTGCAACCTGCAGGTACACGGACCGCAGGCCTACCCTTCGCTTTTTGCGCACACCGGCCACGCCAAGGTTCGCTTTGAGGCGACGGCGGCCTACCTCTACTACGCCACGGCATGGGAGGGCTTGGCTTCGCTTCCCGAGAAGCCGTTGGTGCTGTTCCTCCTCCGCGAGCCCGCGGCCCGTACGCAAAGCCAGTTCTTATTTGAAACCCACCGCACCGGTCGCGTGAACGGCAGTTTTGCGGACTACCTGAAGGAGCCGCAGATTTTGGACCACGGGCACTACGTGCGCTACATGACGGAATGGGAGCGCGCCCTCGGACGCGAGCACCTTTTGATTTGGCAGTTTGAACAGGTGATGCGCGATCCGCGCACGGCCATGAAGCAACTCGCGGTGCGTCTGGGGATTGACCCGGCTTTTTACGACCGCTACGATTTTGCGGTGCGCAACGAGACGGTGGCGATCAAGAGCAAAAGACTTCATCGCTTGGGGCTTCGGCTGCAGTCGATGGTTCCGCACGCGATTCAGGACCTTTTGCTTCCGCTCTACCTCAAGCTCAACGGCGCGGGACGCGTGCAGGCTGACGACGACCTCAAGGCCCAGACAAGGGCCCTCAAGCCCCTTTTTGCCGACTCCAACGCCGAACTGGCGGCGCGCTTTCCGGAGTCCATTGATTTGAGCCTGTGGAACTAGCGCACCCCGAACCTTCGGGCGACTCAAGCGTTAAAAACCCCGTGCGCCTACACCAACTCATTCAGCAGCTGCCGGGCTACGCCGGAATGCTGCGCGTCAATGGCGGCACGGTTCCGCACTCGTTTGTTTCGCTGCACCGTCCGACGGGCAAGTACGTGCACCGCGTACTGCTGCGGCTGGCGTCTCGGCTTTTGGAACACGGAGGGGTGCGCACGCTGGGCCACGCCGGCGCCCCAGGGCTTGTTTTGGCGGAGCTTGACCCCCTGCGCGGTGCGGAGCAAATACCCATCTGGCCGAAGGGCTATTCGGCGGTAGCGGCCAACGTTTGGGGTCGTCCTTCGGTTCGCGATGCGGTGACGGTTCCGGCCGAGCCCTTTATGGTGCTCGAACTCGACCCTTCGTGGAAGTCTTTTGACGACTACCTCGGGGCGATGAAGACCAAGTACCGCACCCGGGCAAAACGGGCCCTGACGCTGTCGGCCCACTGCGAGCAGTGCGAGTGCACGAGCTGGCCCCATTCCGACTGGCTCGATTGGGCCGCTGAATTGCTGGGCAAAACCCTCGCCGACAAAGTAATTGCCCTCCCCGAAGACCTGAGCACGCTCTTGGCGGCCTTCAAAGACGTGTACGGCCCCGATTTTCACGTGCTGGGCTACCGCCACGACGGACGCTGGGTCGGTTTCATCACGGCGCTCCGCGAAGGCGATACGCTTTATGCGCTTCACATGGGTTTTGAGCCCGATTTTGCTCGGGAAGCCCAATTTTACCAGCGGAGTATGATGGACGTGGTCTCGCTCGGAATTCGAATCGGAGCGAAGCGCGTCAACATGGGCCGCACGGCCACCGAAATCAAGAGCACCCTGGGCGCCAAACCCGTAGAGAACAGCTTTGTCTTCATGACCACCTGCTGGTGGATGCGCTGGCTGGTCGCCGGCTACCGCCGGTGGGTGCTTCGGCTTCCGAACTACGAACTTCGCTCGCCCTTCAAAGGCGATGGAACGGACTGAGTTCCGCCCCCTTACAGCTCCAAAATGAACCCGAGGGTGGGCAGCGTGCGGCCGGTATCGCTGCGCAGCAGCTGCATCGCATAGCGCGTCGGATCGTTCGGATCCACCACGGGCTGCTTGCTGCTCGGGTCCCGCTGCACCGTCAGGTAGGGCATGAGCGGGTAGTCGTTGGAACCCAAATTTTGCAAGTCCAGGTACCACGTAATGCTGTAGTTTTTGCGCGCCGTTACCTTGTCGATGCGGAAGTCGATTTGGCTAAAGCTGGACAGGCGCTGGCTGTTCACTTGGGAATAATCAAAAACGCCCCGCTGCAGAAGGTCCCAGTTGCGGCGCACCGCCGAAGTCGCCTCGTCGAACGGAGTGAACGGGGTTCCGCTCGAATAGCGCGCCTTGACCCCCATCTGCCAGCCCTTGCCCCAAACGCGCCCGGCCGTGACCGAACCGCTGTGGCGGCTGTCCCAAACCGACGGAGCCCAATCGCCCGCAGCCGTTTGGAATTCGGACTTGCCGTAGTGGTAGGAGGCCATCCACCAGTACTTGCCCTTGAGCTTCTGCTGCAAAAACAGCTCGAGTCCGTAGGCGCGTCCCATGCTCGTGGGCGTCGAGGCCTGGTCGCCCACCGCCACGTAGGCGCCGATGGCGTTGGCGTAGCTGATTTGGTCCTGCACTAAAAACGGGTAGCGGCTGTAGCCCTTGTAGTAGCCCTCCAAACTCACCCGGTAGGTTTGGCCGTTTTGGTACTCCACGCCCCCAGCGAGCTGGCGAACGAGGGCGCTGGCCAGGTCAGCGGTGCGCCCTTGGGCGGAATTGGCCGCCTGAATAATGGCCGGCGGAAGCTGGCTGTACTGCCCCACATTGGCGTTGGCGGTCCAGCGTTCGCTCAACAGGTAGCGCAGCGCCAGGCGCGGAGACAGGTTGTTCACTGGGTTGGCCGTCGAAGCCGAACGCTGGGCGGCGTCGGCGCGAAGGCCAAGGGTCGCGGTCAGTCGCGGGCCTATCGGCTGCGAATAGGTCCCAAAGAGGGCGGCGCTGCCGTAGGCCGAAGTGTCGGCCATCGCTACCGTATCGATGCGGGTTCCGGTCCACCGAACGCTCCACAGGTCGAGGGCGTAGCTTCGGCGTTCTAAACTGGCCCCGTAGCTAAGCTGTCCGCCGAGGGCGAAGGGATTTTGGCGGCGCTCCAGGCGCAGGCGCTGGTTCGTTTCGGTACTGGCGTAGGCGAGCTGTCGGTCTTCTTCCAGGCCGGAGTTTGCGTTGAATTTCTCCGCGCGGTTGGCAATGCGGTCTTGGCTCAGCACCGCCGTCCACTGCCCTCGGTCGTCGTAGCTGCGGTAGCGGAGTCCGCCCACTTCGGTGCGCTGCGTGCCCTCGGGAATGTAGCCCACATTGTAGCTTAAGGCGTCTGAAGCGCTGGAGTCTGCGGGGTACAGCGTGTAGCGGTCCCAGCCTCCCAATGCCAGCAGGGTCAGGTCGCGGCGCGCGTCCAATTGGTGGTGAATCCGCACTTGGGCATCTTGGTAGGCGGGCAGAACCGGAATCTTGAACAGCCTAAAGTAGTACTGGCTGAAGGAGTTGCGGGCGCTTGCGGTGAACCGCGTTTTGTTGCCCAGCGGACCCTCCAACGTGGCCCCGTAGTCGGTCTGGCCCAGCGTGACGCGCAGGCCCAAGCGGTCGGAACGCCCGTTGCGCCCCTCCATCGACAGGGTGCCGCTGAGCACGTTGCCGAAGCTGCTGCTGAACGCGCCCGTTTGGAGCTCGGTGTTCTGCACGTGGTCGAGGTTGATCAGGCTGACCGCGCCGCCGCTGGCCCCTTGAATCGAGAAGTGGTTGATCGTGGGCAGTTCGATGCCGTCGAAGCGGTAGGCGTTTTCGGAGGGAGATCCGCCGCGAAGCGAAATGGCGTAGCCAAAGCTCGGCTTGGGCAGAATCCCCGGAAACGACTGAATGACCTTGGAAAGGTCGAGCACGGCGCCCGGCATGCGCTGCATTTCGGCCCAGCCAATGGACTTGATGCTCAGGGGCGACTCGCTGGTGCTTTGGAAGGCGTCGGCGGTGACGACGACTTCGCCCAAGTTTTGCTGCGGATCAATTTCTACGAGGAGTTCGTTGGGCTTCACCGCGTTGATCCACAGTTCGTGCACCGTCTTGACGTACAAGCCCTCGTCGCCAGTGACCGTGAGGTTGGCGAGGCCCGAGGGAAGGTTCTCAAAGCGAAACTGGCCCTCGGCGTCGGTGCGCGTTTGGAAGCGCTGAATGTTCGGGCTGGTCGTGATCACGACGTCCCATCCGGCGGCGGCGCGCCCGCTGGTTGCAAAAACGACGCGGCCGCTAAACTGAGCTTGAGCACGAAGCCCCAAGGTGGCAACAAAAACGAGAAATGCCCCAATCCAAAATTTCATGCGGCGAAATTACGGGGCATGTTTGGGCTAAAATACCCACAAAAGTCATGTTTTGCCCCGAGGCGACGGACTATTGGTTGTATTGGGTCATCGCCACGGACGGACCCGCGAGTACAAAGGCCTCGAGCTGTTTGATGGCGCGCTCCAGGCCCGGGGTGAGAAACTCCTGCTCTTCGGGGGTCCAGCGCCCGAGTACAAAGTCGACTTGGTGCCCTTTCGGAAAATGCTGCCCAATTCCGATGCGCTGCCGGGCGTAGTCCTGGCGGCCGAGCGTGGCCTGAATGTCTTTGAGGCCGTTGTGGCCGCCGTCGGATCCCTTCAGTTTGAGGCGCACGTGGCCAATGGGCAGCGCGAGCTCGTCGACCACGACCACGAGGTTTTCGAGCGGAACCTTTTCTTCTTCGAGCCAGTACCGCACGGCCTTGCCGCTCAGGTTCATGAACGTGCTGGGCTTGATCAGCACGATGCTCCGCCCCTTGAGGCTGAACTGGGCGCGGTCGCCGAGCCGAGAAACGAAAAAGGACGCCTTTTGGGCCGAAGCCCAGGCGTCCAGTAGGTCGAACCCAATGTTGTGGCGGGTGCGGGCGTATTCGCTGCCCGGATTACCCAGCCCCACCACGAGGAACTTTTTCATTTATTCCGCGCTAGCCTCGGCGGGAGCCTCTTCTTCGGCACCTTCGTCGTCGGTGTCGGCCACGGCGTTGCGCGACATGGCGATCGAAACGACTACCGCGTTGTCGGCGTTCAAAATCTCGTAGGGCTTGCCCAACTTGATGTCTGAAACGCGAATCGCTTGGCCGATGCGCAGGTTGGTGATGTCGTGCTCGATGGACGACGGCAGGTCGTTAATCAGGCCCTTCACTTTGAGGTTGCGCAGGGCAAACTTCATTTTACCGCCGCTGCGTACCCCGCGAGCGTTACCGGTCAAAATCATCGGAACCTGGATGGTTACCGGCTTGCCGTCAAGCACTTGAATGAAGTCAACGTGGGTCAACGAATCGTTGAGCACGTGGAACTGCATGTCCTGAATCACGGCCTGGTAGGTCTTGCCGTCGAGCTCAATCGACGCCATGCGGGCTTCTGCCGTGTAGACCAGGTCGCGGAAGGCGAGGGTGGGGGCGTAGAAGTGAACGGGGTGCTCACCTCCGTACATCACGCAGGGAACGTGGCCCTGTTCGCGGAGCTGCTTGGCGTACTTGGTGCCCAAATCGGTGCGGACGGTGCCTTGGAGAGTTACGGATTGCATGGCTTAAGAAATCGAGGTTTAGAACAAAAAGTGGTCGCTGATGGACTCGTTGGATTGGACTTTGCGCATCACCGCGGCAAACAAGGGTG
>JACCDZ010538804.1_pt1 | contig 44653 bp, 43 predicted proteins | sample 7449551 | NCBI WGS metagenome assembly JACCDZ01 (sample SAMN15323452, study PRJNA562643) | freshwater metagenome | isolation source: river surface water | place: USA:Blue River Watershed | collected 2017-08-18
GGGTTTGCCCAGGAGACGCGGATCTCGAAGTCGCTCGACCGAGACAAAGAAAGAATCTAAGTCCATGTGCACAATGGCGCGCTCTTGCATAAATTTGGTAGCTATTTGTGTATTTCGAATACCTTTCGTAACTTCGATGAGTATACGATTAAATATTGGATACGAATTTTATTCATTTTAATTAAATAAGCAAATCGCATGAGCACTTTTTTTAGTCAGAATTTACGTTTTTTACGCAGCAAGATGTCCGAGAAAACATCGCAAGAAAAACTGGCTGAATTAATCAAAATCAAAAAGCCCACATTGGGCTCTTACGAATCCGGCAGAGCAGAACCTAAATATGCCGATCTCATCGATATAGCTGAATTTTTCAAGGTAGAAGTCGACGAATTACTCAAGGAAGATCTTTCCAAAAGACTTCCTGGAATGGCCAACAAGCCTAAGCTACGTATTTTAGCTACCACGGTAGATTCCAATAATGAAGAGAATATCGAGATGGTCCCGGTCAAAGCCTTGGCCGGATACACCGCTTCCTACGACGACGTAGAATTCATCCAAGAGCTACCGACCTTCCAAGTACCCTTCTTACCGCGCGATAAAAAATACCGTGTATTTCCCATCAAAGGGGAATCGATGTTGCCCTTGCAACCTGGCTCACTCGTATTTGCTGAATACGTAGAAGATTGGACCGCCATCAAAGACGGAACCATCTGCATCGTTGTGACGCGCGAAGACGGCGTGGTATTGAAACAAGTCATTAATCACTTGGCCGACCGCAAAGTATTGATCCTGAATTCGACCAACAAAACCTACGATCCATATCCGATCCTTGGCTCTGAAATCCAAGAAATCTGGAAATTCGCAGGGTATTTTCACAGCGATTTTCCGAATGCGGAGTAGACAGTCGCTAGTCAACAGTCGCTAGTCCGAAGGGAATTAGTCCGAAGGGAAGACTTGAATCATTACACCTCCGGACTTCGGACTAAGGCCTCCAAAACTCTTAATTCTTAGCTCTTAACTCTTAATTCTTAGCTCTATTCCATGCTTTCAAAAATAGCTTCCGCCCTCGGCATCCAAGAAAATCAAGTACGCAAAACCGTCGAACTACTCGACGAAGGCGCGACAATCCCCTTTATTTCTCGCTATCGAAAAGAAGCGACGGGAAGCCTAGACGAAGTACAAGTTGCTCAAATACGCGACTTACGTGACCAATTTGTCGAATTAGAAAAACGCAGAGAGGCTATTCTAAAATCACTCAAAGAATTAGATAAACTAAGTCCCGAACTCGAAAAAGCTGTCCGTGGAGCCGAAACCCTCGCCAAACTCGAAGACATCTACCTTCCCTACAAACCCAAGCGCAAAACACGCGCCATGGCTGCACGGGAAAAAGGACTACAGGCTCTGGCAGACAAACTATTCGAACAACGCATGCTCGACCCCGAAGTTTTGGCAGCCGAGTTCTTAGATGACACCGAAGAAGCACTTGCCGGTGCACGCGATATCTTAGCAGAAGAAATGATGGAAACAGCCGAAGCACGCGAGGAAGCTCGCCAGCTGTTTTCTCGTAAAACCACCGTCAAATCTACCGTCGCCAAAGGCAAACAAGAAGCCGGAATTAAATACAAAGATTACTTCGATTGGTCGGAATCTTTGGCACAAGCTCCTTCCCATCGAATCCTAGCCTTATTTAGAGGTGAAAACGAAGGAATATTGAACTTGAACCTGGCAGGCCCCGACCAGGATGTACTCGATAAATTAGACCGTCGATTCATTAAGGGGAACAATGCATGTGCCCGACAAGTAACACAGGCAATCCAAGATGGCTACAAACGCCTACTTATGCCGGCGATGGAAAATGAAATGCGCGCAGAGGCAAAGAAACGTGCCGACGAGGAAGCCATTCGTGTCTTCGCAGAAAACATTCGACAATTACTTTTGGCAGCCCCACTCGGACAAAAACGTGTTCTTGCACTTGACCCAGGCTTTAGAACGGGTTGCAAATTAGTCTGCCTAGACGAACAAGGAACACTCCTTGACAATACCGCCGTTTACCCGCATACTGGCCCTGGACAAGCACAAGAAGCCGCTCATACGATTAGCGCTTGGGTGAAGAAACACAAAGTACAAGCCATCGCGATTGGTAATGGAACAGCAGGAAGAGAAACAGAAGCCTTTGTTCGAAATTTAAAATTGGATGGCATCACGATCATCATGGTCAACGAAAGCGGTGCGTCCATTTATTCCGCCTCAGAAGCAGCAAGGGAAGAATTCCCAGATAAAGACATTACCGTTCGTGGTGCTGTATCGATTGGTCGCCGATTAATGGACCCATTAGCTGAATTAGTCAAAATTGACCCCAAGTCGATTGGCGTAGGACAATACCAACACGACGTAGATCAGAAGAAATTACAAGCTTCTTTGGACGATACAGTTATTTCATGCGTAAACTCCGTTGGCGTTGAACTGAATACCGCTTCTAAGCAAATCTTATCTTATGTTTCCGGTCTTGGGCCCCAATTAGCTCAAAACATTATCGACTACCGCACGAAAAACGGGCCGTTCATTAAACGATCCGATTTGAAAAAAGTAGCCCGACTCGGCGAAAAAGCCTACGAACAAGCCGCAGCTTTCTTACGCATCCGTCATGCCAAAAATCCATTAGATGCCAGTGCCGTTCATCCAGAACGCTATGACATTGTGGAAAAAATGGCGAAAGATTTGAATTGTAAGGTAGCCGACTTATTGGCCAATGAATCCCTGCGCAAGCAAATTCAATTACAGAAATATGTAACTTCTGAGGTGGGTATGCCTACGCTAACGGACATCTTGGCTGAATTAGCTAAACCCGGCCGTGACCCACGTGAACAATTCGAGGCATTTGAATTCACAGAAGGCGTGAATGAAATCAAAGACTTGCGCATTGGCATGAAATTACCAGGCATTGTAACGAACATCACAAATTTTGGAGCCTTTGTGGATATTGGCGTTCACCAGGACGGATTAGTCCACGTAAGCCAATTGGCCGATAAATTCGTCAAAGACCCCAACGAAATCGTAAAAGTGGCGCAGAAGGTCATGGTGACTGTAACCGAAGTAGACGAGGCTCGTAAGCGCATCGCTTTGAGTATGAAGAAATAAAAAAAGGCCATCCGCGGATGGCCTTTCATTTTATTTTTTGCAACAATTTGGAAGCTTGTCGAAACTCTTTTTTAAGGCCTTAACTTCATCGGCATCATAACCGGTTTCAGCAATGACCAATTTGATCTTCGCAACATCAATTTTATCTGGATTAAACACCACAGTGATATTTGATTGATCTTCGAGATTCAAATCAGCCTTCTCAACACCTTTTGTTAATGCCAAATTCTTCTCGATGCGTTCCTTACACATCTCACAAATAGCAGATGTTTTAATCTTTACACTTTGTGTAGGTCCCGCCAATAACCCGAAAGGCAGGAGCAGAAATAATAGTATATGTTTCATTCGATCATTTTTAATCCCAGGCATCAGCCATGGGAGACTAAATTATTTCTTAACAACTTTTAAATCCATCGTGCAAGACGGACACTTACCCTTTTTCGAATAGGTCTTGGTCCCTTCACACTTCATGGGACATTGATATACCTCTTTTTTGTCTTCTTGTTTTGGTTTTTTAGACGCTTGAGTCTGTGCAAATGATCCAAACATTGCAAAAACCATTCCTGTTACTAAGATGAGCTTTTTCATAATATGATTATTTAGTTGATTTTATAACGTAATCCTGTGTAAACCATACGGCCTGCTACAGGCCCCCACACCATTGTTGCATCAAATCCAATCGCGAATGGATCAGCCGCGCCCATGATGGGATTGGACTGTGTAAAATTAAAAAGATTTTCCACGCCGAGATACATTTCCCAATGTTTAAATTGACGTGTCACTTGACCATAAACCATCGAAAACGCGGGTGCGTTCACTGCGGGAGCCTCTGCCGTATGAATGTAGGCATTCGGAATCCGACGCGCCCCGCTCCACTGCCAAGTCAAATCAAACTTCCAAATATCATATTTCGTGGCATAAGCCAAGTTAACAAGCACACGATCCCGATTTAAAAAGGGCTTCGTCAGGCGCCTTAAGTTTCCATTTTGACCCCAATAATCCGAAGCAACATCCTGAAAACGATAGGCTGTTTTCCATTCCAAGCGTGGTAAAGGACTATAATTAAATTCGATTTGTGCACTTTTGGCATAGGAAACACCCGGACTGGAATACATCCGAATGGCATGGGCGGTTTCCATGTCGACCATCCACTGATGGGTGAAATCCGTTTGAAAATAATCAAATACAAGATTCGCCTTGCGATTACCTATCGTAAAATCATGAGCTAGACTAACACCATAATTCCAAGCTTCCTCCAAGGGATTTACATCTGCACCCACCTGTAGATAGCGACTATTGGCTAAAAATCCCATGTTTTCTGCCAAAGGATTCACACGTCGCCAACCTTTTCCTGCCGATGCACGCACAATCCAATTCGGTCTCATATCCCATTTCGCATGCATGCGAGGCACCCATTTCGTCCCCAATTGATTATGAAAGTCGATGCGGTTTCCTAGCACCAACGTGAATTTATTCGGAATAGTCCACGTATACTCTCCAAAAAATCCAGGAACTAGCTCGGTCCGAGCATACGTAGAATCCCGGTAGCGCTCCTGGTAGGCATCATACAAAAAACTCGTACCAGCTTTCCACGTATGATTCGTATTATCAATCATCGATTGATAAATCAAATTTCCAAATAGACTCTGTTCCCGACCAGCATATTGTTTGAAGGCGAAATAGGCATCATTTTGATGTTGGCTCGTCGACAAAATCAACCCAACTCCCTTCCAAGGCTTGGTAGGAAACAAACGTGCTATTTTGGCAAATGCCTCGAAACGGCCAGTATTACTTCCAAAACCATATACTAGGTAGCGATTCGACTGTTGTTCATCGAATCCATTTTGCCCAGCTATCCGGGTTTCTTTTAGATAACTAGCCCCTGCTTGTACCATCCAATGTTCCGTGGCATACTTCCAACGATTCAAAACATTGATTAACTGAAACAATGGCAAATCCATAAATCCATCCGCATTCCTATCGAGCCGGGAGGCTTGTTGGGAATAATGCGTCAACAAAGCCGTAGACAATTTCCCATTGAATTTATGCGCGGCTTGTTGGTTTACCTCAAATCGCCCTTGCGAATTCCCATAGGCATTTAAAAAATAAACCTCCGAAGTATCTGGTTTGGCTAATTCCATGTTAATCGCCCCCGTCATGGATTCATACCCATTGGCGACTGAACTTTGCCCTTTGGATAAATCAATCGAACGAATCCAGGTCCCTGGAATGTAATTTAGGCCATAGGTAGATTTTAGACCTCGAATGGAAGGAACGTTTTCTACTTGGGTTTGAACATAGGTACCTGAAAGCCCCAGCAAAGATATCTGTTTGGCACCCGTCACGGCATCTGAGAAATTGACAGATACACTTGCATTGGTCTCAAAGCTTTCCGACAGGTTACAACAAGCAGCTTTGGCAAGGGTTTTCATGGTCAAAACTTCCCGACTTTGAATGGATTGCACATCATGCCCACCAGGACTTGCGACGACTTTGACTTCTGAAAGTTCGGAATCTTGTGCACGCAAATGCACATGAAAGAATTGAGGTTTTGTTACCCAAACAGAATCAGCTTTATAACCTATAGAACGAATGACCAACCAGCCAGGAAATTGTTGAACTTTCATGGAAAACATGCCGTTTGAACCGACAATACCTCCTTTTTTGTCGGGCTGATAATACACCGTTGCACCAGGAAGATCTTCCATATTGCTGGCATCATCCAGGCTCATCACGCGACCCGTGATTTCTTGAGCTAGCGCCTGCGAACATAACAGGCTGAAAATGAGTACATATTTTGAGAACATGATGAATCAAATTTTAGTGAATAAAATGATAACATTTTATCCAACTAAATCCGATAAATCTGTAAATGTGCACGCCGGACCGATTGCGATACCGGTATAAACAAGGTGCTCACATCATCATTCCCATTCCAAACAAACGAAGGCTTGAACTCGGTAGTTTGACAAGCACGTTGAATATGCGGCAACAGGTAAATGGAATGCTTTTTCGCCCCAAAAGCCGAAGAATTTTTAAGCTGAAAATGCTTATAATGAAAACAAGGAGATCGCTTAATTTCCGATTTCCGAGAATTATTCAAAGGCTTTTCATTTGCCCAAGAAAGCTTTTGAATACCCGTGAACAAACAAGTAGCTTGCGACCATGCCACCCCTACACTGCTCACTAAAAGCCATGCAGTCAATAAGATCAAAAAGCTACGATGTGCGATGGTGCGCATAAGTAAAAGAAAAGGCAATGAAATTATCAAACGATATAATCTCCCAATTTGTTCAATTAAAGCCTAAATATACGTAAATTCGAACAAATGAAAAGTCTTTTCAACCGTATCATCACAGGCAGTCTGCTCTTTCTTTTCGCTGCATATGCCGCCAATGGACAGAGTCCCCAATACCGCTATTTAATCCTTTTAAAAGACAAAATGGGAAGCGAGTATTTGACCAGCCAGCCGCAAGCCTTTCTTAGTGCGCGTGCCATCGCAAGAAGAGATAAAATGCATATCAAGGTCACAGAACAAGATCTCCCGGTTAATGCAAGTTATATCGGCCAATTAAAATCGAAAGGAGCACAGGTACTTTACCCCCTGAAATGGATCAATGGCGCGGTTGTCAAAGCAGATCCCACAACACTCAAAAATCTCTTGAGATTGCCAATCGTTAGCGGTTATTACAAAAATAGGGCCTTGGACTCCTTGCCAAATCCATTGAAAAACAACTTTAATCGAATACTCAACCCCAATATTCAACCCGATTACGGCACATCTTTAGCTCAAATAAACCAGTTAGGGGTAGATGTCATGCATCAAACGGGCTTCAAAGGCGAAAATATCCTGATAAGTCTATTAGATGATGGCTTCATGGAGGCTAATAACCTGGCAGCACTTGGCGCTGTATATCAAGAAAAAAGAGTTTTATCAACACTTACTACGGACCCTACCAGAAAGTCGGTATACGAATCTGGCTCACATGGAACAGCGGTGATGAGTACCATTGCTGCGCAAGTTCCAGGGAAACTTTATGGGACGGCATTTATGGCCAATTTTGCTTTGGCGCAAACAGAGGAAAGCCAACATGAATTATTGATTGAAGAGGCCAACTGGCTGCGCGGTGCAGAATGGGCGGATAGTCTCGGAACTGACATCCTAAGTTCATCCTTGGGATACACCACATTTGATAACCCCATTTATGACCATAGTTTTCAAGACATGAATGGGAAAACAGCACTGAGTACACTTGCGGCATTGTGGGCCAGTAGAAGAGGAATTATTTGTACCATATCAGCGGGAAACGAAGGTTCAAGTGCTTGGAAATACATTTCATCCCCGGCAGATGCTGATTCAATCCTCACGGTAGGAGCTGTGGATCGAACAGGATCCCGAGCATCCTTTAGCTCCATTGGCCCCAGTTTTGACAATCGAATCAAGCCTGATGTGGCGGCCATGGGGCTAGCAACGGTGACTGCTTTGCCAACGGGGACCATCAGTACACTCAATGGAACATCGTTTTCCGCACCTTTACTAGCTGGTTTGGCAGCAGGATTGATTCAGGCTAATCCCACAAAAAATGCTTGGGAAATTATGCAAGGAATACGACTCTCGGGAACAAACGCCACAAAACCCGACAATAACCTCGGTTTTGGTATTCCCAATTTTGACCGTGCAAGCAAAATCATAAGCCCAATTTTAGGCACAGAACCCAATCCGCTACCGGAAATATTGATCTATCCGAACCCGCTTGCAACAGGCCAACAACTACACATCAAACATGCGTACACCAAAACTTTGCAAGTCGACATCATTTCACCACAAGGCACTGTTGTACAAACACTTAACAATATCCCAAGTACCCTAGAAATTTTCCTACCACCTTTCATTTCTGGGAAATATTATTTTAGATTTACATCCGAAGCAGGTAGCCAAACGATCCCTGTCCTCCTAAATCTATAATTAATGAAATCAAGGTTTTTATCATTGGATATCCTTCGTGGTATGACACTCGCAGGGATGATTCTTGTTAATACATCCGGAAACGGCAGCTTTACCTACGGTCCTTTACTACATGCCCAATGGCATGGTTTCACTCCTACTGACCTCGTATTTCCTACCTTTTTGTTTATGGTTGGAGTTGCTATGCGCTTCTCATTTAAGTCCTTTAATTATTCACTTACGCCCCGTGTTCGAACAAAAATCATCAAACGAACATGGATGCTATTTCTGATTAATTACCTGATTTTTTATTTCCCATTCACCGACTTCTCTTTTGAAAAAATGCGATTTCTGAATGTTTTACCTCGTATTGCTTTATCCTACTGTGCTGTTTCCTTCATCACCTTAAATGTCCCCACGACTTGGCTAACGCGCATTAATGTGTTGATTTTGTTGGCTTATTGGGCCATCATGGCATTTTTTGGCGACACGAATTTGCCCTATGAATTAAGCACAAATGCGGTTTTAAAATTGGATTTGTTCTTGTTTGGTCCGAATCATCTATACCACGGGAATGGGATACCCTTTGATCCGGAAGGATTATTGAGTACGCTTCCTGCCATTTCAACCTGTTTATTAGGCTATCAAGCGAGTATATTCCTCGAAAAACAACAGTCGGTCAATAAGTCGCCTTTGGCCAATTTATTGGTCTATGGAATTGCATTCATTGCCATCGCATTGATTTGGGATAAGGCATTCCCAATCAACAAAAAACTGTGGACAAGTTCTTTTGTCTTGTTATGTGCTGGCATTGACTTTATTTTAATTGGAATTTTAAGTTGGTGGATCGAAACCAAAGAACGTCATTTCGCTAACACGTTCTTCCTTGTTTTTGGCACAAATTCGATACTTGCTTACGCCATTTCTGAGGTTTTAGCCATTCAAATGGGTAAAATTGAAATGCCCGAAGGGAATGGAGTGACCGACTTGGGCTCTTGGCTTTATTGGCATTTATTCGAACCCGTTTTTGGTAAATACAATGGCTCATTAGCCTTTGCCATCAGTTTCGTTTTGCTTTGCTGGGCGATCTGCTACGTATTTTACCGCAAGAAGTGGTTCTTAAAAGTCTAAGCAAAGAGCATCGCCGCGCCAAATACACCGGCACTGTCACCTAATTTGGGCTTAACAATTGGCGTTAATACCTCGCCTGAATTAAAGATGTATTTCCGAATACGGTTATAGCCTTCCGTGTAGAGTAGATCAATATTACCCAGGCCACCTCCCACAACAATGACATCAGGATCGATGACATTGATTAAGGTGGAAACCGCCCGACCAAAATTTTCGAGCATACGGTCAACGGTTGCCAATGCAGCGGGATCCGATTGGGCTTCAAAACGTTGCATAATCTCAGGCATCCGTCTAGCTTCTCCCGTTTGTTTGAAATAATACTGTTCTAAGGCAGGACCCGATATGACGTGCTCCACGCATCCCGACTTCCCGCAATAGCAAGCAAGTCCATCTTCCTCCAAAATATTATGCCCCCATTCGCCACCAATGCCATGTAGGCCATTCACAACTTTACCATGGGCAACTAATCCTCCACCGACACCCGTGCCCATGATGATTCCAAAAACCATTTCGGCATTGGGATGTACATCTTGAACCGCTCCGAGCAAGGTTTCTGCTAAAGCAAAGCAATTGGCATCATTCGCAAGTTTCACCTCACATTGCAACAAAGCCGCCAAATCAGCAGCCATGGGCTGACCGTTCATGCAAACCGTATTACAGTTCTTCATCGTTTGCGTGCGGGGATTCAATACGCCAGGTGTAGCAAATCCAATACGAGAAGGGCGATTACCAATTTGAACTGACACGCGATCAACCAATAGTTTGACTTGATTCAATATATGCGCGTAGCCATGACTTGCTTCTGTATCGATGCGTTCACGAATCAGGACCTCAGCAGGATTTGAAGCATTCAAGACAGCACATTCAATCTTTGTGCCTCCTAAATCAATTCCCCATAAATTAGCGACGGTTGTCTTCATTGTCGAATATACTCAAATAACTTAAATAGCGACTCGTAGCAATCTCACCTTCATCCACGGCTTTGCGAACAGCACATGCCGGCTCCGATAGATGTAGGCAATTATTGAATTTACAATCCCCTAGAAGTGCCCGCATTTCCGGAAAATAATGCGCTAATTCCGCTTTTTCCATTTCAAAAACACCCATTTCATTAATTCCGGGACTGTCGATTAAATAGGTTCCCGGATTCATTTCCCACATGGTTGCATAGGTTGTCGTATGAACACCTTTTTGCGCAAAATCAGAAATCTCTTTGGTCTTAATTTGCAAACCCGGAGCCACTAAATTCATTAAACTCGATTTCCCCACACCGGAATGACCCGCTAATAAAGATACCTTGTTCTGAAAAATAGCTTTAAACTCCTCCACGCCTTGATTGGCCGGAATAGAGGTAAATAATATTCCATATCCGAGTTCCTGATACAAAGCGGCATATTCAAATACCTGATCTTGTTCTTCCTCTGAAAGCAAATCCATTTTATTGAATACAATTTGAACGGGAATACGGAAAGCCTCGGCAGTCACCAAAAAACGATCTAAAAAGCCTAAAGATGTTTTAGGTGATTTCAGGGTCATGACAAAAATTGCTAGATCCACATTCGCTGCCATTAATTGGCCCTGCGCTGTTTTATGGACCGATTTCCGGATGATGTAATTATTTCGAGGAAGTATCTCTTCAATGACCACCGTCTCATTCGCTGCATCCTCCACGGCGTACATGACATGATCTCCCACAGCGATGGGGTTTGACGTTTTAGGACCCTTTAATTTAAACTTCCCCTTCAGACGGCCAGCAAATACCTTCCCTGATTCCGAACGAACCTCATACCAGGAACCCGTTGATCGCATGATGAGACCTTTATTTAATTCCATGACTTTGTTCGTTCAAATAATTCATAATTTTTTGCGTTGCTCCTGCTTGAAGACTAACGAATGTGCGAGCCTGAACTTGTTTATTGACAAACACATCCTCCGCATCATAAATTTCACGCATTTTATTTGCCAAGTCGGTCGAATTTTCAATGGGATAGGCTAAACCAAACTCAACCAAATCACGTGCTTCCTTAAATTTAGTGTAATTTTTATTGCCAAAAAACACAGTGGGCCCATATACGCTCGCTTCCAAAGTATTATGCAATCCCGCTCCAAAGGCTCCTCCGATGTAAGCAAAAGATGCCCCCCGGTAAATCTGTGATAAATAACCTACTTCGTTCACAATCAACACTTGGGCACCTGTCTGAGGCGATTCTGTCGAAAACTGCGTAGGCAACTGAATGGCTGACGCCCATTTCTTCAATTCATCTACATGAATTTCATGGGGAACAATAACCCATTTAAAGGGAAATTCGTTGGAATTAATAAGGGGTATCAAAACATCCATATCGGCCTGCCAAACAGAACCTAACACCATAAAAGCCTGATTGTCTATAAATTGGTCTAATACAGGCCAAGGTTTGGGCTGACGCAAATGTTGGACTACCCGGTCAAATCGTGTATCTCCACCAACTTGAACATGTGACAAACCAATGGAATCCAAGAGCGCTTTCGAATGATCATCTTGAACAAAAATTTGCGTAAAGCATTGGAGAAGTGACCGGAAGAAACTGCCATACCATGCAAAAAAGACCTGATTGGTACGAAATATGGCTGAAATTAAAATTGCAGGAATCGAACGTTTGCGCAATCCTTGTAAATAAAAATACCAAAATTCATATTTGACAAAAATAGCTACAGTAGGTTTCACCAAATTCAGAAAGCGCTCACTTGAACGAGTCCCATCCAAAGGCAAATAACTCACAAAATCAATACCAGCTGCATTTTTCCGCACTTCATATCCCGATGGCGAAAAGAAGGTAACCAAGATAAAATGCGTAGGATGTTCAGCGCGATAAGCCTCCATGACGGGCTTACCTTGTTCAAATTCCCCTAAAGAAGCTGTATGAAACCAAGCAACAGGCCTATTATTATTAGCTAATGCCTTTTCTAAACCATTCCAAACATCCAATTGCCCCGCATTCCACAACTGAGCTTTGGGTTTCACATAGGAAACAAGCCGAACGATTTGTCGGTACAAAAACAAGGCAAAAGAATACAAGCAAACTCTCAAGTTTTTACTAAATTTGATGTTGAATGAATAAAATTACTAAATAAGCAGCATACTGCCTCAACAAATGAATTGGATTCCCCTAACGACTGTAGCCCAACTGGATGAAATTGTTCAACTTTCTGAAACGAAGCCCGCACTAATTTTCAAACATAGTACACGTTGCTCAATCTCTTCTACGGCATTAAGTAGATTAGAACGTGCGTGGGATGCAGCCGAAACTCCCGCATTTTATCTAGATTTAATTACGTATCGGCCCATATCGGGGGCAATTGCCGAAAAATTTGATATTGAACATCAATCGCCACAAGTCTTAGTGATTCACCAAGGAAAATGTACTTATTCAGCGACCCATTGGGAAATCGCCATGGATGAAATCAAACCTTTTTTATAAACCTCATGCGGTATTGCATCATCATTTTTTGCTTGTTTATTTCCCTGAGCTCCTGGGCCCAGCGGAAATCTACGTCGGCAGAAAGCACGCTGCAAATACCGAGTAAAAAAACGCCTACACCGAAAGCGAACCTTCCCAGTGAGAAACTTTCCAGTACATGGGCCGTTGGAATAAGTACGAGCACAAATTCGGGTATTATTGGTGGGATTAGCTTACGAAAATATTGGCTAAATGAAGAAAAAAGCCAATCATTCGCTCAATTAGATGCGGATATAATCAAAGATTACCGCGAATTCACTTCCCCATACTCGTATAATGGACGCTCTTACATCGAAGGCAAACTCAATCAATTAATTGTTATCCGACCTGAATATGGTCGCAGATGGACGCTTTTGCAAAAATCGGCAGAGGGAGGCCCTGCCTTGAAGGGCATTCTTGCAACAGGCCCTAGCATTGGTTTACAAAAGCCCTACTATGTTGATATATCTTACACAAATTCAGCAACCTCTCAAGCATATACGTTGGCGGTTCCTTATGCCAAAACCCTAGATGATACGTATCCCAAGGCATTTATTATAGGAGATGCTAGTTTTTTAAAGGGATTTGATGCCGTAACACCCATACCGGGTTGGCATGTAAAAACAGGGTTAAACCTAGAATTGGAGTCGTTTAAGCATAATCACATGAGCATTGAACTCGGGTTTTGCTTGGATTATTTTACAAAACCCATTGAAATGTTAAACCAAACCGAGGGTCGCGGTGTTTACACGACCGGATACCTGACAATTTTCTTTGGAAAGAGTCATTAAAAAGCCTATCAAATGATTGAATTACCTCAAGTAAATCCCGTGCCAGCCAATCGCAAGCCAGATTGGCTTCGTGTCAAATTGCCGATTGGCGAAAGCTATACCAAGGTGCGAAAACTCGTGGATGAATATAATTTGCATACCATTTGCCAGTCCGGGAATTGCCCGAATATGGGAGAATGCTGGGGCGAAGGGACAGCAACCTTTATGATTTTAGGTAATGTCTGTACGCGTTCATGTACTTTTTGTGCAGTAGCAACCGGCCGACCGCAAGAATATGATGAAGACGAGCCTCGTCGTGTGGCAGAAGCCATTCGTTTGATGCAAGTAAAACATGCGGTTATCACGTCTGTTAACCGGGATGAACTGAAAGATAAGGGTGCGGAGATTTGGTATCAAACAGTGCGTGCCGTCAAAGAAACGACACCTGCTACGACTATTGAAACCTTGATTCCAGATGTAAAAGCCAATTGGGATGCATTAATTCGCATGATTGAAGGCGGACAAGAAGTCGTTTCACACAATATGGAAACGGTTGCTCGTTTATACCGTTATGTGCGCCCTCAGGCTAAATACGAACGTAGCTTAGAGCAAATCAAGCGTACCAAAGAATTTGGGAAACGAAATAAGTCAGGCATCATGCTGGGCTTAGGAGAAACGCAGGATGAAGTTTTCCAAGCGATGGATGATTTAGTCGCCAATGGATTGGATGTGTTAACCTTAGGTCAATACTTACAACCCACCAAAATGCACCATGAAGTAATCGAATGGATTCATCCGGATAAATTTGCCATGTATAAGGAAGAAGGACTCAAACGAGGGCTTGCTTACGTCGAATCTGGCGCACTCGTTCGTTCAAGTTACCACGCGGAAAGACACATCTAAATGATCGAACACGCAACAGAAAATCATGAACAATATACTTACATCATCGCTGGTGGAGGTATGTCGGGACTTTCACTTGCGTACTATTTAGCTGAAAGCAAATTACCCTACGAACGGATTTTAATCATCGACCAAGGAAACGAGGCGCCCAAAACGTGGTGCTATTGGAGTGATAACGTGCAGCCCTTTGATGCCTATGCTGAACATACCTGGATGAACTTATCAGTTCATACCTTTGCTAATCAACAGCTAGATTTACAAATTGACCCGTTCGTTTATCGGAAAATCGAAAGTTCAACCTGGACAAAAGCGATTAAAGAAAAACTACAAAATAATCCCAAATTTGAATTCGTTCAAGCTACGATTGAATCCTTTCAATACCAGGGGAAATACGCAAAAGTAGTCACGAGCAAAGGCGCCTTTGAAGCAACGGAAAAGATTTTTGACAGCGTTAGCCCCTACCCTTGTGATTTAACGAATAGCAAAGAATTGAAACAACATTTCGTTGGCCTTTTTATCGAAACAAATTTCCCGCTTTTCGATGCAAGTAAAGCAACTTTATTCGACTTCCGAATCGCCTTTACAAATGCCTGTGAATTCATGTATGTATTACCCACGAGTGCACGTACAGCGCTTTTTGAACATACCTTTTTTTCGAGTACACTACTCGATGAAGCAACATACATGACGCAAATCAAGGCCTATTTATTTGCGTATCATGGACTAAGCGATGATGATTATGAAATCAAAGGCACAGAGAAAGGGGTTATTCCGATGAACTACGTCGAAATAAAGCAAAACTTACATCAGAAAATTGTTAAGATTGGAACGGCAGGTGGATTCGTTAAAGCGAGCACAGGCTACTCATTCAAACGGACACAGGAGCTCTTAAAAAATCTCGTTATCCAATTGGAATCAAATCAATGGAAAGCCAATGTCATTACCCAAACAACGTTCAAGGTGTTACTGGATCGAATTTTCATTCAAGTATTGGTTGACCAACACGTAAAAGGAAGCAATGTATTTGAAAAGTTATTTCAAAAGAATTCAGCGCAACACATGCTGCGCTTCTTAGATGAAAAAACAAGTGTTTGGGAAGATTTACGAATGATGGCAACGGTGCCTACTTTGCCTTTCATGAAAGCATTCTTCAAAATAGTATTCAATAGATCAACCTTTTCGCAGTAAATGGTTGTTGACCCGAGATAATAATCTTAAATTTGCACGATTTTTTAACAAAAAAAGAAACAACGAATGGCTTATTTATTTACTTCAGAATCAGTTTCAGAGGGACATCCCGATAAAGTAGCTGACCAAATTTCGGATGCGTTAATCGACCATTTCATGGCGTTTGACCCAACTTCTAAAGTTGCTTGTGAGACCCTCGTAACAACGGGACAAGTGGTATTAGCAGGTGAAGTAAATACAACGACCTATTTAGATGTTCAGGCGATCACACGTGAGGTAATTCGTAAAATTGGATATACCAAAGCAGAATATATGTTTGAGGCGAACTCTTGCGGTATCTTATCTGCGATTCATGAGCAATCTGCCGACATTAACCAAGGAGTCGATCGCGCGAAGCCTGAAGAGCAAGGTGCGGGAGATCAAGGGATGATGTTCGGATTCGCGACAAAAGAAACAGACAATTACATGCCATTGGCATTGGATTTAGCGCATAAAATCCTTCAAGAATTATCCTACATCCGTAATAACGAGCCGAATTTAATTGGCTATTTACGTCCGGACGCAAAATCGCAAGTAACCATTGAATACAGCGACGATCATACGCCTCAACGCATTGATACGATTGTTGTGTCAACGCAGCATGATGATTTCGCGACGGAAGCAGAAATGTTGGCCAAAATCAAAAAGGACATTGTTGAAATCGTTATTCCCCGCGTCAAAGCGAAATTAAAGCCAGAATTACAAGCGTTATTCGATGATGCTATTACTTACCACATTAACCCAACAGGTAAATTCGTAATTGGTGGACCACACGGAGATACGGGCTTAACAGGCCGTAAAATCATTGTAGATACGTATGGAGGAAAAGGTGCGCACGGTGGTGGTGCTTTCTCTGGAAAAGATCCTTCGAAAGTTGACCGCTCTGCAGCTTATGCAACGCGCCACATTGCGAAGAATTTAGTGGCTGCTGGTTTATGTGACCAAGTATTGGTGCAAGTATCTTATGCGATTGGTGTAGCGAAACCATGTGGTTTGTTCATCGATACATACGGAACAGCAAAAGTTAACATGACAGATGGCGAGATTGCACGTAAAGTTGAAGCGATCTTTGATATGCGTCCTTACTTCATCGAACAACGTTTGAAATTACGTAACCCAATCTATTCGGAAACAGCTGCTTATGGCCACATGGGACGTAAGAATGAAGTTGTAACGAAAACATTCAATGGCCCAGGCGGACAAAAAGTAACAAAAGAAGTGGAATTATTCACTTGGGAGAAATTAGATTACGTAGATGCAGTTAAATCGGCATTCGGAATTTAATTTTCCTTTCAAATACATGAAAAAGGTGCTCATCATTCGAGCACCTTTTTTTATGCCTTAAATTCTGTTTTATTTGAACAAATTTAGGCGCAATCGAGTTAAGTAAACCATGAGCACGACAGGTAAAAAAGGTTTTTATTTTAAGGAATTTGAAGAAAAAAGCATTTCACCTTTCGATAAGCTTTTTGGTATCTTCAAGGAACTCATCACCCACACTTCGGGTGATTTTGATGAGGCCATCGATTGGCTTCGTGAATTAGACAAAGAGTATGAGTTGACGGATGAAAATTACACAATCGAAGATTTCATTGAAGACCTGAAAGCCAAAGGTTACATCCGTGAAGAAATCGATGAAAATGGCACTTCTGGCATGGGGATTACAGCCAAAACCGAACGTGCCATCCGACAAACCGCTCTTGAGAATATTTTTGGAAACCTCAATAAAAGTGGTGCAGGAAGTCACAAGACCAAAGCATCAGGCCAAGGCGATGAATTAACCGGGGAGTTCCGTTCCTATCATTTTGGAGATAGTTTAGAGAAAATTTCGCTCACAGAAAGCTTAAAAAATGCCCAAATCAATCACGGCATTGGCGAATTCGAATTAACGGAGGAAGATTTAGTCGTAGAGGATACGCAATACAAATCTCAAATGAGTACAGTCTTGATGATTGACATCAGCCACTCGATGATACTTTATGGCGAAGATCGAATCACGCCCGCCAAAAAAGTGGCCATGGCACTAGCAGAACTCATCACCACCCGTTACCCGAAAGACACGATTGATATTTTGGTCTTTGGGAACGACGCTTGGAGCATTTCGATTAAAGACATCCCCTATTTGAAAGTGGGACCCTACCATACCAATACGGTCGCCGGCTTGCAATTAGCCATGGATATTTTGCGTCGGAAGCGCAATACCAACAAACAGATATTCATGATTACAGACGGTAAACCGAGCTGTGTGCGGGAAAAAGATGGAACCTATTACATGAATAGCAACGGTCTTGACCCCTATGTGACAGAGAAGTGTTACACACAGGCAGCCCAAGCTCGCAAATTACATATTCCCATTACGACCTTCATGATTGCGCGTGATTCCTATCTTCAGCAGTTTGTCGATAAATTCACGGAAGCCAATCAAGGCAAAGCATTCTACACAGGTTTGCGCGGCTTAGGGGAAATGATATTTCAAGATTACGAAACGAATAGAAAGAAAAGACTTAAATAAAATGATCAAGAATTTAGGAGAATTAAAGGCCTCAGGCTATCAAAGTAAGTCCATCAAAGATGAATTACGAGACAATCTCATCCAACACATGGAGGCTGGGACAACGGTTTTTGAAGGCGTTCATGGATTTGAAAATTCGGTCATTCCAGAATTTGAGCGAGCAATTTTGTCGCGCCATAATATCAATCTTTTAGGACTTCGTGGACAGGCAAAAACACGCCTAGCGCGCTTGATGGTCAACTTATTGGATGAATACATCCCCTACGTAGCCGGCTCTGAAATCAACGATGACCCTTTGAATCCAATCTCGCGATTTGCGATTAATTTAATCGAGGAACATGGGGATCAAACGCCTATCGCTTGGTTACATAGAAATGATCGATTTGCAGAAAAATTAGCGACGCCCGATGTTACTGTTGCTGATTTAATTGGGGATGTGGATCCGATCAAGGCAGCCAATTTAAAACTGTCCTATGCGGATGATCGCGTGATTCACTTTGGGATGATTCCGCGTGCCAATCGCTGTATTTTCGTCATCAATGAAATCCCTGATTTACAAGCGCGGATACAGGTAGCCTTGTTTAATATCTTGCAAGAGGGCGACATTCAAATTAGAGGCTTCAAATTACGTTTGCCATTGGATGTTCAATTCATTTTTACAGCCAATCCGGAAGATTACACAAACCGTGGTAGCATCGTGACACCGCTGAAAGACCGTATTGGATCTCAAATTTTGACACATTACCCAGAGAGTATTGCGATTGCACGTAAAATTTCTAGCCAAGAAGCACGAATCAACACCACACAAAGTGAGCGTGTTTACATTCCAAATTTGGCATATGATTTATTAGAACAAATCATCTTTGAAGCGAGACAAAGCGAATACATCGACCACAAAAGTGGGGTGAGTGCACGTATGAGCATATCCATGTTGGAAAGTTTAGTCAGCACCGCCGAAAGACGCGCATTACTCAACAAAGAAAAACAGACGACAGTACGTTTGGCCGACTTTATGGGCATCATACCTGCCATTACCGGGAAAGTCGAACTTGTCTATGAAGGGGAACAAGAAGGGGCCGCATTTGTGGCGGAACAATTGATCGGACAGGCCATCAAAACCTTCCTACCGGGTATGTTCCCGAAAATCGAAAAATTAAGTAAGAAAATCGAAGAAAGTCCGTACAGCAACCTACTAGAAGCCGTATTTTCCGATGGAGGCATTGTCCTGTATGATGAATCGACCGACAAAGAATACCAGTCCACGCTAGACGAATTAAAACCACTGAAGGCATTGGTTTCGAAATACCAACCAGAAACCTTTGCGGAGGATCGTTATTTTGTAGGAGAATTTGTCTTATGGGCTTTAGCAGAGCATCATAAATTAGGCAAAGAGCGCCTGCAAGATGGATTCCAATTCAAGGATCTCTTAGGTATCCTATAATAAAAAAAGCGCCCTGATTGGGGCGCTTTTTCTTTTATTCCAAGGTAAGGCTGAGCTTATCCGTTTTGACTTGATTAATTTTTGATTTGAATCGTTTGATTTGTTCAGCTAATGCATTTAAGGCTAAATCCAAGGCCTCTTCAAACGAACGTGCGGTTTCTTTAACGAACAAAATAGCACCCGGCACGGCAATCTTAATTTCTAACATTTTTTCGCGCATTTTGCCTTCTCCTTTGGCCAACTTTAAAAAAACTTCGCCTCCGGTTATTCGATCATAAAAAGTTTCTAATTTATTCAACTTAGCTTGAATGCTATCCAACAATTTACGATCAGCACTGAAGTGAATGGCGTGTACTTGCACTTTCATAATCATTAAATTTAAAGGGTGAATAGATGCTTTGGGAATCTTAGCAAAGCCACCGAAAAACAGAACGTTTTAGATTCATCGAAAAGGTATATTTTTTTCGAAAGCATGTCAAGCAATTAACCTAAATTTATTTCCAAACGACTCGAATTAAGGATACAGGAATTCCCAGCTCGGCAAAAGAGTCATGCCAAAAGTGCTGTATGGCCGACAAATGATCATTCGGCGACTTCACTTCTACAAAAGCATATTCATTGCCCCGTTGGATAAATAAATCCGGAAAACCTTTGGCATGTGTCGATAGACGCGACCACATCATTTGTAATACCTGCTGAAGCGCAGGCGTTTCAACTACCTGAAGAACTCGTTCGATTAATTCCCAATTCATATGCGCCCAATCCACGAGGGGATTGATGACACCCTGATGCTCCTGCGCAACGCTTTGCATATGATGCAAAACAAGTCTTTGATCATGCAGCATATCGAGTAAGGCTAGGAATCGGTCTGGATTTACTTGCGTAAAATCAACGGTTGGCGCATATTGAAAAGGGTGATGAAATCCCGCGCTTCGATCCGTAAAAATAAGTTCCCAAGTAAGTAAACCCAAAATATTCTTCCAAACCCCATTTTCTGAAAACGCCGCATAGTACCCTTGACTAATGTAATAATCAATGAGCCCTTGCTCTACCCGACCATTATAAGCAGCATCGATTTCGATTTTTGCCGCGTTTTTCAGTCGGCCTGTCACCTGTTTCACTTGTTTTTTCGATGCTTGCCGAGCAAGAAAATCTTGAAAAAAGTGTAATTCCGTAGGATTTTCAACATTCGAACGACCAAATTCTGCCCATTGCATCGCTTCTTCAATACGTTTTAATTTAGCCAATACACGGACACGTCGTTCCAATGCTTGGGCTGAACCCGCCTGTTCATAAACCTCCAAGGATTGATCGAAATAACTTTGGCGCTCTAAAAATCGCCCTACCTGGAATAATAAACGCTCAAAGGCCGGAACAGCTAATTCCGACAAATCTTTCGCCATGGGAATAATAGATTCGAATAGTGAATCTTTTAATTGGCCTGGATCCAATTGATCCTGCTGCTCGTAAAACCATTCTCGCCAAAGACTCAATTGCCATTTATCTTCTATCTCCTTCCGAGAAGAGAAATAGGGCTGAAAATCGTCTTCATCAACTTCAACGTATTGCCTGTGCCCTAAATCGCGCACGACAAACTCCTTCAAATCTCGATTCTTACTACCAAAGAAAAGAAACGAGCAAAAATGATACAAATCCAGTTGGAGGGGTTTTATCCAATCGCTTTTGGTGAAAGCAGCCGCCAAGGGAGTCTCTACCAGTAAATCAACTAATTCTTGCTTGGATAAGGCCTTAAAGGACTCTTTACTATTCGAAATTTCCTTTAACGCATGGATGCAAGTTTGTTTTGTTAAAACCTGTAATAGCGCAGGTGCATAAACATCAGCGTCATACTCACCTACAAATCCTTGGCTTTTCAATTCCTGCATAACCTTGTCCAAAGATTCAATTTCTGAATAGTTTAAACTTGCCTGATTGAACCATGCAACGCTTCGGCCTGCTAAACGAAGGTATAGGCATTGAGCAGGAAAAGTAAGGGCCTGAAAAGATGAAATAAATTCGGATTCCGTGGAATTTAGCAAATTTTTATAATGCTTATCCACATATCGCAAAACATATTGAAAGTAATCCCAATAATAAGTTGGAGAAAAATTGGAAGGATCTACGTTCTCCATGAATTAGGCGAATAAATTTTACCCTAAAATAGGACTATTTGAGTATAAATTTCAAAAATTTCAACAGAAAATTAGATTTTTTCAACAATTTCAGAAATGATGTTATATTTGTAGGCCTGATATTTCTTAGGTTTATCTCAAATTACTAACGAAACAAAATTTATGCAAACGGTTTCAAATTTCAACTTTGCTGGCAAAAAAGCATTAGTTCGTGTTGACTTCAACGTACCTCTAAATGAGCGATTTGAAATTACAGATGATACGCGTATCAAAGCAACCATTCCTACGATTCAAAAGATCCTTTCGGATGGTGGTTCGGCTATTTTGATGTCTCACCTAGGTAGACCCAAAGATGGTCCTACAGAGAAATATTCATTGAAACACTTAGTTACTCCCCTATCGCTTGTATTTGGGGTAAAAGTAAAATTTGCAACAGATTGCATTGGGGAAGATGCTGTAGATTTAGCTGCTTCCTTGCAAGCAGGCGAAATCTTATTATTGGAAAATTTACGTTTTTACAAAGAGGAAGAAAAAGGAGATGAAGCATTTGCTCAAAAATTAGCTCGTTTAGGCAATGTTTGGGTAAACGATGCATTCGGAACTGCTCACCGCGCTCACGCTTCCACAGCTGTGATGGGGAAATTCTTCACAGATAAAGTTGCAGGCTATGTAATGCAGGCAGAACTTGAAAATGCTCAAAAGATTCTTGAATACTCAGAACGCCCATTCACGGCGATTATGGGAGGTTCGAAAATTTCAGATAAAATCTTAATCATCGAACGTTTATTAGAAAAGGTTGACAACTTGATCATCGGTGGTGGAATGACCTATACCTTCTCATTAGCAGAGGGAGGGAAAATCGGAAAATCAATCTCTGAACCCGATAAAGTTGAATTAGCGAAAGAATTAATCGAAAAGGCGAAAGCGAAAGGGGTTAATTTGATTATGCCAGTAGACAATGTTTGTGCAGATGATTTCAATAACAACGCGAACCGTCAAACAGTAAGCCGTGGAGAAATTCCAGATGGTTGGGAAGGTTTAGACATTGGCCCTGAATCGGTTAAATTATTCCAAGATGTAATCGCAAAATCGAAAACAATTCTTTGGAATGGCCCCATGGGTGTATTTGAATTCCCCAACTTTGCAATTGGAACAAATGCTATCGCGGATGCCGTTGTAAAAGCAACAGAAGAAAATGGAGCATTCTCACTTATTGGTGGTGGTGATTCTGCTTCTGCTGTAAATAACGCCGGCTATGGCGATCGCGTATCGTATGTATCTACCGGAGGCGGTGCCTTGTTGGAATACATGGAAGGCAAAGTATTACCGGGAGTAGCGGCATTAGAAGCCTAATCATACCCTACCTAATTATTTCAAAAGGCGAGGAGATTTTCCTCGCCTTTTTGTATTTTAGTCTTTTGTTCAACATGCACCCATGATTTACCCCAACGAACCCGTTCAATTAAAGTCGACCTATATCAGTTTGGATAGTCGGCAAATCTATGAACCCACAGATACCGCTTTTTTTGCTGTACGAGGATTACATCATGATGGGCACCAGTACATTGAATCGCTTTATCACAAGGGTGTTCGGGAATTTATTGTGGAAAAATCTGCATGGAACAGTTCATTGGCAGAAAAAGCAAAATCATGGAATAATACCTCCATTTGGGTAGTAAATAATAGCATTGAAACCTTGCAGCATGTTGCACAGGTGCATCGCATCGGTTTTGGCCTTCCCATTGTGGGCATTACAGGTTCGAATGGCAAGACAACCTGCAAAGAATGGTTATATACCCTAACCAAATCGAAATTTCAAGTCGTACGAAGTCCTAAGAGTTTTAATTCCCAAATTGGGGTTCCTCTTTCTGTATGGGGCATTAAGGCCCAACACAGCCTTGGCATGTTTGAAGCTGGCATTTCACAGAAGGATGAAATGGATCGCTTAGAAGCGATTATTAGACCCGAATTTGGGATACTTACGCACATAGGTGAAGCGCATGGCAAAAACTTTGAAAGCGAAGCAGAAAAACTAACGGAAAAACTGAAACTTTTCCGCCATGCAAAAAAGTTGATTTATCGCGCTACACCCAATACGACTCCCATTGTCATAGAGACAATGCAAAGGAATAACCCAACATGCGAGTTGGTCAGTTGGAGCACGACAGACCCCAACGAATCCATCTTTGTTTATTGGAAAATAACAGGCAAAAGCAGTCAATTAAAATTTCAAAAAAGAAATCAATCAGAGCCATTTATAAGTATTCAATGTCATTTACATGACGAAGCATCTTTAGAAAACCTTTGTCATTGCCTCATTCAAGCTCATTTATTGGGCATGAGCAATGAAGAATTAAGCCTTGCAGTTATGGGAATCAAACCCATATCCATGCGTTTAGAAATCAAAGAAGGTGTACGAAATAACCAACTTATCGATGACTCCTATAATAACGATATCGATGGGCTTAAATTAGCCCTACCTCTTTTCAAACGTTACGAAGAAAAGAAGAAGGTATTGATCATCAGTGATTTCCTTGAAACGGGGATTGAAGAAGAATCGCTGTACCAACAAATAGCGCTGTTGGTCGAAAACCAACGCATTGAAAAAATTATAGGCATTGGCAGCCGAATCGAACAAAATAAACACTATTTCAAACAATTAGACACCTATGCATCTGCTGAAGCATTAGTTGAATCCGGAGACCTAAACAACCTACATGATTCAATCATCTTATTAAAAGGAGCACGTAAATTTGCGTTTGAAAAGATTGTTAATGCCTTAGAAACAAAAACACACTGCACCCAATTAGAAATCAATTTGGATGCCCTTCAACATAATTTAAGTTATTACCGAAAGACAATAGGTCAATCAACCAAAATCATGGGCATGGTGAAGGCACAGGCCTATGGGGCAGGTGCAGTTGAAATAGCTAAAATACTTCAAACTCAAGGCATTGAATATCTAACGGTAGCCTATGCAGATGAAGGCGTATTATTACGAAATAATGGGATATACACGCCCATTATGGTGATGAATCCACAAGTCGATGAATTCGACAAAATGGTATCCTATGCCTTAGAACCTGAAATATACAACTTCAGTTTATTAAGAGCTATCGATGATTACAGTACAAATCAAAACAAAAACATCAAAATCCACATAAAATTGGATACGGGGATGAAGCGTCTTGGCTTCGAAATGCACGATATTCCTCAATTGATGGATGAATTAAATCAAATGCCACAACTCTGGGTCGTGAGTATATTGAGTCATTTAGCAGCATCAGAAAACCCTAAGCATCGTGAATTTACAACATTTCAAATCGCACAATTTAAAGAAGCCGCGCAGGCCATTAGTGACCGTTTAGGATACAAGCCCTTGTGGCATATCGCCAACTCAGCAGCAATCCAAAATTACCCCGAAGCACACCTCGATATGGTCAGATTGGGTATCAGTATGTATGGTATTTCAGGCAATTCGATCGAAAAATCGGCACTTGAAAATGTATTAACACTCAAAACATATGTTTCTCAGATAAAAAATGTAGCAAAAGGGGAAACTGTCGGGTACGGAAGAATTGGACAATTCGAAGAAGATGGCAAGATTGCTACCTTAGCCATTGGATACGCAGATGGCTACAGTCGGGCACTAGGAAACGGTCAAGGACAATTCGAAATTAACGGCCACCTTTGTCCAACAATCGGTAGTATATGTATGGACATGTGCATGGTCGATGTTAGTGGAATTAATGGAATAAAAGAAGGTGATGAAGCTATCGTATTTGGCGGAAAAATACAATTATCAAATTTAGCTAAAGCAGCCCAAACCATCCCGTATGAAATGATGACAAGCATCTCAACACGTGTCAAACGGATCTACATAAGAGAGTAACACACCCGTTAAATCACGACCATTTTGCAAGCCATATGAATATTTATTCATGTGGCTTTTTTTATTGCACAAACGAATACATCTGGGCATCAACACACAAGCTAATAAAGCCAACTCCATCAACCGCACAAAAAACCTCCTGCCGACATCCAATCCACACCAAACTAATCCCAAATAATTAATTAGCATAATTGCTAATAATAAATAGCTTGACAATTAATTAATTAGCAGCAAGACTAAGTATTAATTAGCGTAATAACTAATCAATTAGCTCACTAACTAAATACACTTTATTAATATCCCAAATGCCCCATTTTGATATCTTGTTAGAAAATATTAATTTAGCTAAATAAGTAATCATTATATGACAATCGAGGCAATAAGTAAGGCCATTGGTGATGAGTCCCGGCGAAGAATCATTGAGCTACTCAAAGATGGCGAAATGCCTGCGAGTAGTATTTTTGATCAATTCGACTATGCTGCTCCGACCATTTCCAGGCATCTATCTGTATTGAAAGAGGCTGGCATTGTAACGACTCGCAGGAACGGAGTCTTCATCTACTACGCGCTCGAAAAAGACGCATTAGTCCAGTTGGCCCAATGGCTCAATCCTTTGCTCCCACCGACAAGTCCAGTAGCAAAACCGGCACCGAAAGAGCGTGTGATCCGAGCTCCAAAAGTAAAAACAGAAAATCCATTTGATAAATTCCAAAGTGAATTTTAATTAGAATAATACAATTTTTATGAAACGATTTGTCATCATTATTCGCGGCCCTGTGGAGGGAATTTCTGGAGCTAATAGCCTGGCTTCATCCGAGGAATTGGAACAAATTCGCACGTGGTTAAAATCCATCAAAGAACAATACCAAGACATGCTTTATCAGAAATTTTCTGGTCAAACATTGTACTTGGGTGCTAGTGGTAAAATTGAACAAAAGATAGTTCAGCTCATCGATGGTGGCGAGATCTCACAGGTTATCACACTCATCATGTCTTCTTGGGAAGAAGCTACGCGTGTCGCAGAGAGTTTTCCCTTCCCGAATACGTTTTACACGGTTGAACTACGTGAAATGGCATAAAAAAGCCCCATACGAGACGTACGAGGCTTTTTAGTAGCATGGCCGCGAGAATCGCGTATTTTTTCTTTACTTATACATTGATCTCACCTACCATATTCTCAGGACGAACCCAAGCATCAAACTCTTCCGCAGTTAAATATCCCAAGGCAATGGCGGTCTCTTTCAAGGTTGAGCCATTTTTATGCGCTGTTTGAGCAATTTCTGCTGCTTTATAATAACCAATCTTGGTATTCAAGGCTGTAACCAACATCAGTGAGTTATTCACGTGTTTTGCGATGTTATCATGCAAAGGCTCGATACCTACGGCACATTTGTCGTTAAACGCCACGCAGACATCTCCAATTAAGCGAGCCGAGTGTAAGAAGTTATAAATCATCACGGGCTTAAACACGTTTAATTCAAAGTGACCTGAAGCGCCTCCTATATTGATTGTAACATCGTTTCCTAAGACTTGCGCTGCAACCATGGTCATCGCCTCGCACTGGGTAGGATTTACCTTACCTGGCATAATGGACGAACCTGGCTCGTTATCCGGAATGTAGATCTCACCAATACCTGAGCGCGGGCCAGACGATAACATACGTACATCATTTCCGATCTTCATGAGGCTTACAGCAACAGTTTTTAAAGCGCCATGTGCTTCTACAATGGCATCGTGCGCTGCAAGAGCCTCAAACTTGTTTTCAGCCGTTCTGAAAGGCAATCCAGTCAACGTAGCTATATGTTTCGCTACATTCTCAGAATAGCCCTTAGGTGTATTAATTCCCGTACCTACGGCCGTCCCTCCTAGCGCTAATTCCGCTAAGTGGTCTAAGCAATTATTAATCGCCTTTAAGCCATGGTTCAATTGAGAAACATAACCCGAAAATTCCTGCCCTAATGTCAAAGGCGTCGCATCCATAAAGTGAGTACGACCGATTTTCACGACATTTTTAAATGCTTTCGCTTTTGCATCTAAGGTATCACGCAATTTGGTAATACCTGGAATGGTTACCTCCATCAAAGCTTGATACGCTGCAATATGCATCGCAGTAGGAAAGGTATCATTGGACGATTGAGACTTATTTACATCATCATTCGGGTGGACAAATTTTTGCTCATCCATCAAATCTCCCCCCTGAATCACGTGTGCACGGTAAGCAATTACCTCATTACAGTTCATATTCGACTGCGTACCTGAACCCGTTTGCCAAACAACTAATGGAAATTGATCTGCCCATTGGCCCGCTAAAATCTCATCACAAACCTGTCCAATTAGATTCTTTTTTGCCTCATCCAATACACCAGCCTCGAAATTTGTGATTGCCGCTGCCTTTTTCAAATAAGCAAATGCACGAATAATTTCCTTCGGCATCTTGTTGATATCTTGAGCAATGGGAAAGTTCTCGATAGAACGCTGCGTTTGTGCGCCCCAATATACATGTGCAGGTACCTTCACCTTGCCCATGGTATCTTTTTCAATTCTATATTCCATAATGGCTATTTGTATTATTTTTGTAAGCAATTCACAAAAATACCACCAAAACCAACAAGGTGGGAAAGAATTTAAATAAAAAATAATATGATCACTATCTACGGAATTCCTGCTTGCAATACGATGAAGAAAACCTTCGAATACCTTCAAGCAAAAGGCATCGAATACACCTTTCACAACTATAAAAAAGAGGGGATAAGCGCTCCTATTTTACAAGGATTCGTTGACACGCTCGGACTAGAAAAAGTATTCAACAAACAGGGTTCTACCTACAGACAACTTTCTGAAGAAACCAAGGTCGCACTTACCAACCAAACAAGCGCATTTTCATTCCTATTAGAAAAAAATTCAGCGATCAAACGTCCCATTCTGACGGATGGTAAACGCATGATCGCTGGATTTAATCCCGAAGAATTAGATAAATGGCTAAATGCCTAATTATCCTTTATAAAAAAGCCATTTAGATAATTCTTTCCAAGTGGCTTTTTTCCCATACATTAAAATTCCCACCCGATATATACGCGCTGAAATCCAGCTGCAAGCTAAAAACCCTAGCACCAAAAGACTCATTGATAGGACTAATTCCCACGCAGGAACCCCATAAGGTAAGCGCACCATCATGTTGATCGGTGAAGTAAATGGAATCATCGAGGCCCAAAAAGCAATCGTACTATCCGGATCTTGCATGGTGTATTGTGCCAACAAAAACGATAGAATGATCGGAATCATGACGATAAATGTGAATTGCTGTGCCTCCGTGGCACTCTCAACCGCTGAACCGATGGCTGCAAACAGCGAACTATAAAGCAAATAGCCAACAAAAAAATAGAACATAAAGGCAAAAAGTATCAAGGGGATATTCGTACTTTCAAGCACTTTAGTCACCTCACCCATCGGTGAATCTTGCATGGCTTTGCTTACATCCGTTGCCACTTCCCCATGCTCCACTTGGCTCATCTGCGCTATTGCTTTTGTTTTAGAGGCATAAATCTTCCCTGTCACTTGAGTCAATCCAATGGTCAAGACAATCCATAAAACAAATTGTGTAAGGCCTACAAGCCCCACACCGATAATCTTCCCTAACATTAACTGATAAGGCTTCACCGAAGAAATGATGACTTCAATGATCCGACTACTCTTTTCTTCGATCACACCATTCATGACTTGAGAGCCGTAAAGTAAGAGCGTGATATACAAAATCAAGCCCATGATGCCCGCTAGAATCATCACACCAGCGGAACTTGAACTAGTTTCTCCCCCATTTTCAGACACGGTAATCGTCTCACTAGCAATATCAACTTGTGTATCTTCGTAAACCTTTGCTGATATACCAGCCTTATACATCAGTTCCTGCCGCACTTTATTCTGAATTAACCGCTCTACAGATTCTTTCAAACTAAGCCCAATATTCTTAGAAGAATAAATATGCACCCCTTTGGGATTCGATAAAACATCCACAGGAATACTTACAAAGGCATCGTACCCAGACTTCGCAAATTGGGTCTTGAAGTCCTGTTCAGGCACATCCGTAAAGGTGAACACCAACTCCTTATCTTGTAAATCAGCGGATTTCAACATATGGCTTTGATCATAAATCGCAATTTGCTTCTGCTCCTTATCTTTCATCGCTAACCAGATCGGTATCGCATAGATCGCCGTGATTAAGACGGGGGCCAACAATGATGAAATCCAAAAGGATTTTTTCAACACACGTGTTACGTATTCACGCTGAATAACCAGTAAAATCTTATTCATATCAATTGGTTTCGCTAACTACTTGAATAAATATATCATTAAAAGAAGGAATCAATTCCTTGAATTCCAACAAACGAATATGCTGAATCAATAAGGCAATGGCCGCATTGGTCCCCATTCCTTCAGAAAAACGTACTATCGCGTGGCCAGGCTCATGGGAAACAAGCTCAATTCCAGGAATATCTACAAACGATCCTTCATAACGAATGGAAAATTGATTTTTCTTATATCGATTCTGCACCTCATCTTTATTGCCCGACAACACCACTTGTGAATGATTAATCAAAGCGATTTCATCACAAAGCTCTTCAACAGATTCCATCCGGTGCGTTGAAAATAAAACGGTCGTTCCTCGTGCCTTGATCGCTAATATCTCATCCTTCAGCATATTTGCATTGATCGGATCAAAACCCGAAAATGGCTCATCAAGAATCAGCAATTTAGGCTCATGAACCACCGTAGCGATAAACTGCGTCTTTTGCTGCATTCCTTTGGACAAATCATCTACCGGCTTATTCCACCATTCCTTGATATCTAATCGAATAAACCAGTCTTTCAATTTAGCAATTGCCTCATCTTTACGCATGCCTTTCAATTGCGCTAAATACAGGAGTTGCTCCCCAACCTTCATCTTTTTGTACAAGCCTCTTTCCTCAGGTAAATAACCAATCTGGTTGGCATGTTCCAAACGCAAAGGTTCGCCATCAAAATAAACTTCCCCCGAATCAGGTCCTGTAATCTGCGTAATTATCCGAATTAACGATGTTTTACCGGCTCCATTGGGGCCTAATAAACCAAAAATCTTCCCTTTGGGTATTTCTAAGTTTACATCGTTCAATGCCACATGGTCTGCATAACGCTTCGCTAAATGCCGTATAGATAGTAACATAGTATGTATTAAAATGAATGTTCAAAGATAAAAAAAAGCGTTCATCCCAATTAGATATTGGGATGAACGCTTAAATTTTAGGATGAATGTTATCCTTATTTCTTAACGACTTTTGCTTTAGGCTTCGCTGGAGCTTTAGCAGTTGACTTAGCTGCTGCTGGCGCTACCTCTTTAGCCATTAACTGAGCTACTTGTTTGATTTCAGCCGCTTTTTTAGCCAATTTCGCCTTTTTCTTTGCTTCTTTTTCAATGGATTTCTTCTTTGCTTTATCAGCTTTTACTTTCGCTTTTGCGGCTTCCTTCTCTTGATCCTGCACCAACTTCACATATTTTTTCGCTATCTCTCCGACTGATTTTTCAACTGTGGCTAATACCTTCTTGGCATTTTTTTCTGATAGCCCTTTTAATTTAGGCAACACCAAAGATGAAAGTTGATTTGCTAATGTTTTTTTCTGACCGTTCATTATCTTAATATTAAATATTTGATAAATCTAGGTAAACTAATGAGAACTAAAAATTTATCTGTGTTAAGTTTTCAACGAAACTGAAAAATTTAATATTGGAAGCGCTAGAGCTGCGATTTACTAACAAAATCCCAAGCTACCACGCCCATGGTTACGGAAACATTTAAGGAATGCTTGGTACCAAATTGAGGTATTTCAATGCTACCTGCAGCAGCCTCAATCCAATAATCATTCACCCCAAATACTTCATTTCCGAAAACAAAAGCATATTTACTGTCCGCCTCAGGCTTGAAATCATGCAAGGAAATCGACTGATCTACTTGTTCGATGCAATACACAATATACCCCATGTCTTTTAACGTATCATGGCACGCTTCTGCTGATTCAAAATATGTCCAATCAACTGATTCGTCCGCCCCTAAAGCTGTTTTACTAATTTCACGATGTGGCGGCTGCGCCGTAATTCCGACTAAATACACATGTGCACAACGAAATGCATCCGCCGTACGAAACGCGGAACCAATATTATTCATGCTTCGAATATCATCGAGCACAAAAACAAAAGGGAATTTCTCCGCTGATTTATACGCGGATACATCGAGCCGATTTAGCTCATCTAACGATAACTTCTGAGGCATATATTAAACAATCCAGCTAAACGGATAGGCTAATTCAGGGACCTTTACACGCTCAGCTAATCGCTCTAAACGCGCAGGCAATCCGATTACATAATCACGCGCCTTTTCGGCCTGATCATTCAATCCACGAACACTTTCCAAATCCCAATCCTGAATCAAACCACGCATAATCGTTGTATAATCCGCCGTTGTATAAACACCAATGCGCTGTGCAGCATCAGAGAAATGATCAAATAAAGAACTTTTCGCACCACTCATCTCACGCAAGAAATGCGCAGGCATAACAATCTTCTTCTTCATCATATCAGCGAAAGCCAACATCATTTCAGAAGGATCTAATTTAAAAATCTCAGAAACGAATGCCTTGTATGCCTTCGCATGACGAAGTTCATCTGCCGCGATTTGCGCACACATACGAGACAAATTCGAATTCCCATGCTGCTTAGCCAAAGAAGCCGTTCTGCGATGGGAAATATTCGTTGCCCATTCCTGGAATGATGTATACACAAAATTACGATAGGGATCTGCCGAGGTACCTATATCAAAACCATCAGCTATCAAATACTGTGTTGAAATGGCAACCGCACGCATGTCCACCTTTCCTGATAAATACAGGTAGGTTCCTAATAGATTTCCGTGACGATTTTCTTCAGCTGTCCAACTGCGAATCCACTTAACCCAACCATTTTCTTGATCCAAATGATCCACTGTTTCCATCCCTAGTAACCAAGATTCATAGGTAGGTAGCGCTTCTTCCGTAATCGTATCACCGATCAAAACTGCCCAATAATCATAAGGCAATTCATTAGCGGCTTCTTGTAACAATTTCACTTCATCAAAGAAATTATCCTTTGTCGAATCAGGAAGCATATCAGCAGGCTGCCAGTTGGAATCAATCGGATTCAAAAAATCCTTCATGTAGCTATCCATATTTTTGGCTAGCTCGGACATAACTTCTAAACGCGTGTGGAATTGAGACATAATACGATGGGTTAACAGAATGAGCTATGAAGATACATAGAAAAATTAGAATTTTGGCTGAAAACGCACAAAATCAAGCCCATTTGCCTCAATTTTTAAGATATATGCATTTTGATAATTAGGCGTAAACCAATCACCCAAATTGTAATACGTGGTGGCAGCATCAAGTTCCAAGGCGATGGGATGATGCCGATGGCCAAATACATAGGCAGAAATCAAGCGATTATCGCGTTGATCAATGGCATAACGATCACGTACGGCTGATAAAATAAAGTCTGTAGCAGGATCAAAGGGAACCTCACCCGCCTTAATTGTCGAAGTCTTTCGTGTCCCCGACCATGCATGCGCAAGCCGGACACCTAAATCGGGATGCAACCAACCAAAAAGAAATTGTGCGATTGGGTTTACGAATACCTTTTTCAAAAGCTTATATCCATAATCTCCAGGACCCATTCCATCGCCATGACCCATGCAAACACGAATCATTTTGCCATCAAATTGGAATTCAAATTCCGTTGGCTCCGTGTAAATAACAGCACCTAACTCCCCCTCAAAATAATCCCGCATCCACAAATCATGATTACCCACAAAAATGTGTAAACGAACCCCTTTGTCTGCTAATTGAGCGAGTGCACCGATAAAACGAACAAAACCCTTGGGAACTACCTGTTTGTATTCAAACCAAAAATCGAAGATATCTCCCAGCAAAAACAAATCACTTACATCTCTGGAAATATGAGAAAGCCATTCCGTCAAAACACGCTCGCGTGCGCGGGATGTCTGTGCGTCCGGAAAGCCCAAATGCATATCGGATAGGCAATAAGCATGTTTCCCTGAAGGTATAATTAGTTGCTTCATAGATAGCAAAAATGGGGAGGGAATACCCACCCCATTCGGTTAATCTTCTTTTTTAGGAGTCCTTTTTCGAGGCGCAGGCTTTTTCTTAACGACTGGCTCCTCAGCGGATTCGGCTTTGACTGCAGCAGGCTTTTTTGCTGCGCGTTTGACCGTCTCAGCTAACTCGCGCTCATCCTTGGCATCTTTGCGTTTCTTTTCCGTTTCCCCTTTGATAAACTCTTGATATGAGGTTAATTGCTCAAAAGGACGTGGTCCAACTAGCTCCTCCAAATCACTTTGAAACAATACTTCTTTTTTCAATAATTGCTCCGCCAAAATGGTCAACTTATCCTTTTTCGAGGTTAACAATTTCTTGGTACGGGTATATGCTTCCGCAATAATTTTACGAACTTCTTCATCAATTTCACGCGCAGTCGTTTCCGAGTATGGTTTATTAAATTGATAATCAGATCCCTTCGAATCGTAATAAGAGATATTACCTAATTTCTCATTCATACCGTAAACGGTCACCATCGAGTAAGCTAATTTCGTAATACGCTCCAAATCATTTTGTGCACCTGTTGAAATCTTACCAAAGACGATTTCTTCAGCAGCCCTTCCACCCAATGTCACACACATCTCATCCATCAACTGTTCCGTACGATACAAGAACTGTTCTTTGGGCAAGTATTGTGCATAACCTAACGCGGCTACGCCACGCGGTACAATAGAAACCTTAACCAATGGATTTGCATGCTCTAAGAACCAACCCGCAATTGCATGGCCCGCCTCATGATAAGCAACAATTTTCTTCTCCAAGGGATTGATAATCTTGTTTTTCTTCTCCAATCCTCCAATCACACGGTCCATAGCTTCTTGGAAATCATCCATATCCACGGCCGTTTTACTGCGACGAGCAGCAATTAATGCTGCCTCATTACATACATTGGCAATCTCAGCTCCTGCAAAACCAGGTGTTTGAGCTGACAATTCCTTCGGATCAATGTCAGCAGCTAATTTCAAAGGCTTTAAGTGAACTTTGAAGATCGCTTCCCGACCAATAATATCGGGCTTGTCGATGGATATTTGACGATCAAAACGACCCGGACGAAGCAAGGCTGCGTCTAAGACATCCGGACGGTTTGTGGCCGCCATGATGATAATGCCCGAATCCGTTGCAAAGCCATCCATTTCAACCAACAATGAGTTTAATGTATTCTCGCGCTCATCATTTGAACCCGGCATTTGGCCACGTCCACGAGAACGACCAACCGCATCAATCTCATCAATGAAGATGATACAAGGCGCCTTTTCTTTCGCTTGCTTAAACAAATCACGTACACGCGCTGCACCAACTCCAACAAACATCTCGACAAAATCAGAACCCGATAATGAAAAGAAGGGTACGCCTGCCTCACCGGCTACGGCTTTGGCTAATAACGTTTTACCTGTGCCCGGAGGGCCAACCAACAAGGCACCTTTGGGAATTTTACCACCTAGATCGGTGAATTTTTTCGGAAATTTCAAGAACTCTACAATCTCCTGAATTTCTTCTTTAGCCTCATCTAAGCCGGCAACATCATCAAAGGTCACACGTACTTTAGATTCTCCCTCGATCAAGGTAGCCTTGCTCCGACCAATGTTAAACAACTGGCCGCCGCCACCTCCACCGCCGCCCATGCGGAAGAAAAGGAAGTAAAAACTTAATCCCATCAGGATAAAGAAGCCCCAGGTACCCAACCAATCCAATGGCCCTGTACGCGTTTCTGGGGTCGCAAAAATGCGTTCATTGCGTGGAAAGTCTTTTTGACGATCCTCTAAAAAATGCTCAAATCCCTCTTTGGAAATGATCGGAAATTCAAAATGGGGGCCTTGTTTTGCCGATACTAAGCCGGGAGGCGAATTTTTAAAGTACTTCGAAACGAACGTAGGTTTCAGGCTAACCTCAACCAATTTATCATTGACGATAACAACCGATTGAACCTCTTTTTGAATCACCATGGACTCAAATTGCCCTTGATTAATCTCTTGCAATGTGCGCTGCTTCGTAAAGAAGAACATACTCACCATCGCAATCACCAAACCAATAATCATCCAACTTTGCATCCCTCCTGCCGGTTTTTTGGGCAGGCGTGGTTGAATTCCTGAACGCTTGGTGTTTTTACTATTACCTTGTTTTGCCATTAGAATAATTTGTTTGGGCTATTAACAATGAGGATACCTAAAAAAGTTCGAATTGAGAATTATTCCTCTGAAATGTGCGTAAACTTCGCATCACCCCATAGCTCCTCTAATTTGAAAAAATCACGTTTATCTTTCAGAAACACGTGCACAATTACATCGTAATAGTCCATCAAGATCCACTCCCGATTAGCCTTACCTTCCATGGCATGTACATGTATTTTTCCTGACTCCCATACTTCCTTGTCCACGGAATCTGCAATCGCTTCAATTTGCGTATCTGATGTACCTGAAGCTATCACAAAAAAATCAGTAAATGCATTAGCAACTCCGCGCATATCCATCACAACGATATCTTGAGCCTTCTTTTCCTGCATCCCTTTCACCACCCATTGCGCTAATTGTTCTGATGCTTCTACTGTGGTCTTCTTTGTGCTTTTGCTCATATGTTTGTCTAAAATCGAATTATCGAACGAGTTAACATTTCGAATAACGAATAAAAAATTAAATTTGTTTCTTGTAAACCTAAAATTACGAAGAAAAATTGAACAATTACCAAGCCCCTACCCGCTTCGTCGGCAAATTCTCAAAATATATGAACCTTTGTGAATCGACGAACGCATACGGCTTTCAGAAAGCAATTACTAGCGACATCAATGAAGGTTTTGCATGGATTGCCGCTCACCAAACCGCTGGGAAAGGACAACGAGGCAACCAATGGCATGCCGAACCAAATCAAAATTTATTGGTTTCTTATTTATTGAAACCCGATCACGATTTACTTGTATCTCAATTTTACCTAAGCAAAGCAATCGCTAATGGTATTGTAATAGGACTCCAACGATGGGCTACAAGTACGATGGGAGAACAACTCCCACTCGAAATCAAGTGGCCAAATGACATCTACCTTGACGGAAAAAAACTAGGAGGAATTCTCATTGAAAGCAATTTTCAAGCCGGTAAATGGGCCTTCTCCATCGTCGGCATTGGCCTAAATATCAACCAATTAAACTTCGAAGGCCTTCGAGCCACTTCCCTCCGACAGTGGACAAAAAACCCACAAGCAATCGATATCAGCGAAATCTACAATTACATTTCAAGTGGGATTGAAAATCAATACATAGAATTTACGAATAAGGCCTTTTTGATGATCGACGAAACCTACCACTCACAACTTTTTCGCCGAGGAGAATGGCATCCATTCGAAGATAAAAATGGACAATTTAATGGAAAAATAGTACAGGTCAACGAGCAGGGCTTAATCGAGATTGAACAAAACCACGGGACCGAAATTTATGATATAAAAGAATTAAGTTTTATTTTTAAGGATTAACCTCAAAAAAACCTTGATTCAAACTTACCAAAGTAACCTAGAAAACTTCATACATTGGGCAACCCACACGCCTAAAAATACCTATTTAAAACAACCGAGGGCAGGAATATTTACCGATTATAGCTACCAAGAATGCCTCCAAATTGTCGAGCAGATTGGATCTTACCTCAAAGGGCAATTAGCGGATGAAAAACCGAAACACATTGGTATTTTATCAAAAAATAGCGCTCATTGGATTTTGGCAGATCTAGCAATTTCCTACGCAGGCGCCGTTTCTGTTCCTTTTTACGCGACGCTGACAGGCGAACAACTAAATCAGGTTTTGGTTCATTCGGATTGTCAAATACTAATCGTTGGTAAATTAGACAATTGGGAAGACATCCAAAAGGGGATTCCCGATTCCATACAGCTCATTTTTACGCCTGACAGCCCTTGTCAGACGGGTACATCTTGGAATGAAATCTTAACAAACGCATTGCCAATTCTTGAACCTGTTTTACCAAAACATGATGAATTAGCGACAATCGTTTACACGTCAGGAACAACGGGAACGCCAAAGGGAGTGATGATCACGAACGGTGCGATTGCACAAGCGCTTAACCTAGCCAGGGAAATTGCCCACCTAGAAACACCCAACACCCGTTTCATTTCCTACCTCCCACTCTGCCACATTGCAGAACGAAATTTTGTAGAATTTGCCTCAACGGCGGCAGGCGGCACCATATACTTTGTTGAAAATCTTGATACATTCCAACAAAATCTCGTACAAGCCCGACCAAGTCATTTCTTGGCCGTTCCACGAATTTGGGCGAAATTCAAAGAAGGTATCTTGCTCAAAATTGGGGGACAGAAAAAACTAAGTTTATTACTTTCCATTCCGATTATCCGAGGTATCATTCAAAAGAAAATTCAAAAAGGATTAGGCTTGGACCAAACCTTAATGGTCATAACAGGGGCAGCGCCAATGCCCCAGGAATTAACCGCCTGGTTTCAAACCATTGGCCTCTACATTCAAGAAGCCTATGGAATGACTGAAAACCTGGGACTCAATAGCCTAACTCCTCGCAATAAAATAAAACTTGGAACCGTGGGGCGGGTTCATGACCAATGCACCACCCGCATCGACGCCGAAACAGGCGAGATACAAATGAAAGCCGATTATAATTGCCTGGGGTATTACAAAAATCAAGAACAAACGGATGCATTGTTTGATGGTCCTTGGTTAAAATCGGGTGATATGGGGCAATTGGATTCAGAAAACTACCTATCCATTATTGGCCGTGTAAAGGATAATTTCAAAACAGCCAAAGGGCAATATGTTTCACCTGCACCGATTGAAAATGCTTTATCATTACATGAGCATGTAGAAGTTGCTTGTGTTGTTGGTGTCAATTTACCTCAACCCTTGGGCCTAGTCCTATTGAGTCCGCAAGCAAAAAATATAACGGAAGAAGAAATCATCGATTCCTTGGAAAAACTACTAATCGACATCAATCCTTTATTCAAAAAATACGAATACTTGAAAAAAATAATCGTATTGCAAGAACCTTGGACCGTTGAAAATGCCTGCTTAACTCCCACGTTAAAAATTCGAAGGATGCAAATCGAGAAGAATGTAGAAGACCGCATAGAAACATGGTATCACGCTAAACAAACAATCATTTTCGAATAGATTAACGTGTATTCTACGGCTTTTTTGTAACTTGAGTGGATGCGTTTTTATTCATTCATGCTTTTTATTGGGCTATTGCTAGCAGGCTTTACGAGCTTTGGGCAATCCATGCGCATTGATTCCATTCATTTCGTGGGAAATGAAAAGACGCGGGAAAATATTTTACGTAGGGAACTTGATTTCCAAGAAAATGACTCGCTGAGTATTCAAGACCTTCATGAACGCATCGAATTCAATAGGCGTAAGCTCATGAACACCAACCTGTTCATTTGGGTCAAATCAGATTACCACCAATTACCGAACGGAAATCTTTCCATCAATTATGAATGCCTAGAACAATGGTATATTTTAGCCTACCCTTCGTTCCAGTTGGCCGACCGTAACCTGAACGATTGGTGGTCACGTGGCCATGATTTTGATCGAGCCATTTATGGTCTTCGATTTTTGCATAATAATTTCATGGGGCGAAACGAAAAAGTAGTCATTAAAGCTGAAACAGGCTTTACGGATAAGCTAGAATTATCCTACCAAAACCCCTATTTGGACCCCAAAAAAACATTGGGGATGACCGTGAGCCTCGCCTACAGCACGCAAAAAAACCTCGCATATAAGACAAATCAAGACACCCTTACCTACTTAGAGAGGGATGTAATCTTGGGTGAAAAGTGGACTGGAGCCATACAATTTCGAAAAAGATTTCGGTTTTATGATTTTCAAACACTGGAATTGAGGTACAACCACGCGGTCATTGCTGACACCATCGCCCAATTAAATCCTTCCTATTTTGGAGCAGGAAAAACAGAACAAAATTACACTCAAGTTAGGTACGGCTTTTCCTATGATTTTCGAGACTTTGTCACCTATCCTCTCCGAGGCCAAAAAATAGACATTAGCTTTACCAAACATGGGATCCTTCCGAATGATCAAGTTAATTTTTGGGAAGCGAAAGCGGCCATTGCACTCTTTTTTGACTTAGGAAGCCGATTTTTCCTAGCAAGTCAAATGAAGTCCAAAATTAGCCAAGATGGATTTATTCCTTATGCCAACATTAAAGGGTTAGGCTACGAAAATGATCTAGTACGCGGTTATGAATTAAATGTCATCGATGGAACCAACTACTTCCTTTGGAGAAATACATTGCGATTCCAATTACTGTCAACCGTATTGAGAATCCCATACATTAAATTCAAACAATTTAATCAAATGCCAATTGCTATTTATCCAACTGTATTTACAGATGTTGGGTATGTGTACAACGCAATTAAAGAAACGCGAAATAGCACAAACAAATGGTTAATGGGAACTGGACTGGGTTTCGACTTTGTCACCTATTATAACTTTGTTTGTAAAGTTGGCTTTCCAATCATTAATGGTGGTAAAACAGGAATGGTCGTAAGTATTGGTCGGGAGTTTTAAACAAAAAAAAACCAGTCATAGACCGGCTTCTTTTTAAAATACCTAACCACTAATAATCTTAAATATCGCAGTGCGCGAACGCATGAATTCCCATACCTAATTCCAAAAATAAGAATATTTTTCAATAGAATGATTTAAGCCACCTTGAATTTATTTATTTTTGAAATGACATTTCAACTCAAGACAGCATGAAAATTAAGTCCCTACACCTATTATTTATCGCATTGATACTGAGTTTGGGTGCCTGCAACAAGGATACCAATTCATCTGAAAACTCGCAGATTAGTGGCGCTCCCGAGCAACTTAAAATCAAAGAAGCTTGGAATTCAAGCCATGATTGGATAAAACAGATGACACTCAGCGATTCTTTAATCATCCGAAATAAATCGTGGGGCATGGATATGAATCAAATTCATGAGACCGTGGAATTGGCTGAAAGCCAGCCAACATCCGGAAAATCTTATTCGCTATATTTTGATGACAGTGACCTCAATTTTGCAGACGTTACGTACATCGCGAATGATCAAGGAAAATTAAATGAGATTGATCTAGATATTTATGTAGAAGAAATCGCTCAAGTAAGTGAATTACAAACGAGCATTCAAACCTATTTTGATGTCAAATTTGGTCCATCGAAAACTACAGAAAAAAAAACACTTTGGTCCCAAAACAAAAATACCCAGGTCGAATTAGAAGATGTTAGTACTTCCAAAGACCCAGGTATTAAAATTATTTTGAAGGCTAAACCCTAAACTTTCCAAACCCAATGGCGTGTGTCAGGAATTTCACCTAAACGAATTTGATTGATTTCATTATATACTTTAACTGAAAAATCGGAGTCTTTACGTTCAGGTAAATCATAGTCTTGCCCCTCAAATCCAATCGTAGCGATGGGTGCAATCACCGCAGCCGTTCCAGCACCAAAGGCCTCCGTGACAGATCCATTTTGAATACCTTCAATCAATTCTTTCACGGCTAATTGACGCTCCTGTACGTCCATCCCCCAGTCCTTTGCAATTTGAATGACTGATTTCCGAGTAACCCCATCAAGTATCGTATCGCCGGTCGCTGCTGTAACCAATGCGCCATTAATGACAAACATCAAGTTCATGGTTCCAGCTTCCTCGACAAATTGATGTGTGGCAGCATCCGTCCAAATGATTTGATCATAACCATCTTTATTGGCATTTTGCGTCGCAAACAAAGATCCCCCATAGTTACCTGCATTTTTAGCAAATCCGACGCCGCCTTTCGCTGCACGAATGTATTCTGTTTCTACACGAACGCGCAAAGGTTTCGAATAATATGACCCCACAGGACAATTGAAGATGATAAATTTATATGTTGTAGAAGGAGTAACACCCACATATTCATCCGTTGCAAACATAAACGGACGAATGTACAAGGAACAACCCTCTTTCGCGGGAACCCATGCTTGATCTAATTTCAATAATTCACGTAAGCCACCTAAGAAAATCTCTTCAGGAACCTCAGGCATACACATGCGGTAGGCCGACTTATTAAATCGCTTCCAGTTTTCTTCTGGGCGAAAAACCTGAATACTCCCATCTTTTCCTCGATAGCCTTTCATTCCCTCAAAAATAGATTGGCCGTAATGCAAAGACATCATCGCAGGTTGGTATTCAAGCGGACCATAAGGTTGGATTTTGACCGATTGCCAGGCTCCATTCGCATATTCAGCGACCAACATGTGATCGGCAAAGCTTCTGCCAAAGGTTAGTTGATCAAAGTCAACTTGATCAATTCTTGATTTTGAGATAGGTTCAATGTGGATTTGCATACGTTCTATATTAATTTATTTGCCTGAATTCCATGGAATTTCAGGTATACCTAGGCTATGATGTAAAAAACGACACACCATAAATAAGTAATCAGATAATCGGTTCATGTAAGCCATCGCAATCTCATAATCGGTATGTTCTGAGGCTTGAACCCAACGAATTAAACTTCGTTCAGCGCGCCGACAGACCGTCCGAGTAATTTGTGCGGTGGCAATTGTTTCGTGTCCACCCGGAAGAATAAAAAATCGCATCGGCGCTAACTGCGCATCTAAAGCATCTATATTATTTTCTAATGCGACGATATCTTGAAGCGAAATCAATTCCATATTACCCAATACCTCTTTGGAATCACTCGCAACATGGGCGCCTAACACAAAAAGACTGGATTGAATGGCTTGTAATTTAGCTGCAAGTTCCGAGTCAACCTTACATATAAGTAGACCCAAGTGTGAATTCAGTTCATCCAAATCGCCGATTGCTTCCAATCGAAAATCAGACTTTGACAAGCCCTTTCCATCGGCTAACCGAGTAAACCCACCGTCACCTTGTTTTGTATAGATCTTCATAATTTGTAAAAGAATAACAAAAATAGTTTTTTCGGCCTTTAATCCAAAGGAAAGCCCATATTTATCAAAATACAAGAAAGATTAGGCATTCGACTTCGGATGAACTAATTTTGAAGATATTTTTGAATCCTATGTCAATCGATTATTTCGTTTCGCGTGCTTGGCGCATTGTTTCTATGGTTGCCTTTGGCATTACCTTATTATTCGTATATCGCGGATTACCCGATCCAGCTGCCGTTCATTTCGGTGAAACAGGACGTGGAGATGGATTTTTACCCAAAGAAGAAATCTTTTATTTGTCGGCAGGCATCGTAACGATACTCAACGTATTGGCTCTATTATTAATCAAAAGTGTAGCAAATGTGTCCGAACAAGTTTGGGGAAAAGTATTTCAAGTTTTTGCGAGCAAAGGCGATGCCACCATTAAGTCAACATTGACCAATTGGTTACATTTCTTACCTGCCCTCATCAACACCTATTTGATTTTGGTATTCCGAGTTTTGCTTCTCTTAAATGACCAGCGAACATACAATGCAGATTATACGTATATCCCTAAATTAGGAATTATCCTGATCCTTGTATGGTTAATCTACCTTCCGATTCGACTTTTCTTATCACCAACGCACAGCCCTGAGGAAGCATGATTAACAACATGCCCTACATTTCGATTCAGGCGTTTGATTACGAATTACCCGATTCTCATATCGCATTTTTTCCGAGCCAACAACGCGATGGGTCCCGCCTACTCGTACATCGTAACGAGGAGACAAGCCACAGCAGCTTTCAGCAACTGCCCAATTTAGTTCCTACTGATAGCCTATTTATTTTCAACAATACCAAGGTAATTCCAGCAAGAATTCAAATCCAAAAGGTAAGTGGAACAACCATCGAGATTTTTCTGCTAAAACCTTTGTCGGATAACATCGCTACCCAGCAGGTCATGGAGCAGCGGAGTGAAATTACTTGGGAATGTTTGGTGGGCAATAAAAAGCGCTGGAAACAAGATGAAACGCTACATAAGACGATTCAAATCGACGGCGATGAAATTACGCTCAAGGTCAATTGGCATAATCGAGAAATAAATCAAGTACAAATCCAATGGTCCAGTGAACATACCTTTGCGAGCATACTGAACGAAATAGGTAAAATACCCCTTCCTCCCTATATGGAAAGGGATACCGAGTTATCGGATCAAGAACGTTATCAAACCGTTTTTTCCAAAGAATTAGGTGCGGTGGCGGCACCGACAGCCAGCCTACATTTTACTGCAGCGATATTGGATCAATTATCGTCAAAAGGTGTCAAGCAAAGTTTCCTGACATTACATGTAGGTGCAGGGACTTTTTTACCTGTCAAAGAAGATGAAATCCGGAATCATCCGATGCATCGGGAACAATTAATCTTTGAAAGAGACTTCATACAACAACTAATACAACACCAAGGAAGCTTTATTCCTGTGGGCACTACAGCGCTACGGGCATTGGAGAGTTTGTATTGGTCAGGTGTATGGCTCTTAGAAGGTCGTTTAATTCCTGAGACAGGCTTAATTATCCCAAAAGAATTTGCCTATCATGATCGTTCGGAAGTAAATAATGCGGATGCATTGCATGCCATTTTAACTTATATGGATACCCACCAACAATCAAAATGGGTGGCTCAAACGGAATTACTCATCATGCCCACATATCGTTTTCGATTCTGCGACGCCTTGATAACGAATTTTCACCAACCCAAATCGACATTGTTGGTACTTGTATCTGCATTGATTGGCGATGCTTGGAAGGACATTTATGAGGAGGCTAAGCGAGAGGGCTATCGTTTTTTAAGTTATGGCGATGCGTGTTTGTTTTTCAAAAAGGAAAAATAATTCCTAAGAATCACTAATTTTGTGGCCCAAAACAGAGTTAAGAGTTAAGAGTTAAGAGTTAAGAGTTAAGAGTTAAGAGTTAAGAGTTAAGAGTTAAGAGTTAAGAGTTAAGAGTTAAGAGTTAAGAGTTAA
>JACCDZ010367822.1_pt1 | contig 44624 bp, 39 predicted proteins | sample 7449551 | NCBI WGS metagenome assembly JACCDZ01 (sample SAMN15323452, study PRJNA562643) | freshwater metagenome | isolation source: river surface water | place: USA:Blue River Watershed | collected 2017-08-18
GCCCAAAGAGCGTATATTTGCAAGGTGAATTGAACGCATAATCATTCTTAATTCCACATACCCTATATGAAGTTTACCGTTGACCAAATAGCGACCATGATTCAAGGAGCAGTAGAAGGCGACGGAAAACAATACATTACGGGTTTCGATAAAATAGAAGAAGGTAAAGCAGGCAGTATTTCATTTCTGTCTAACCCCAAATACGAATCTTATTTATACAATACAGACGCCACAGCCGTAATTGTAGCAAGTGATTTGGAATTAAAGTCAAACGTAAAATCTACACTCATTCGCGTAAAAGAACCCTATGTAGCTTTTACCATCTTGTTACAAAAGTATCAAGAAATGATGGCTGAGCGAGAAATAGGCATTAGTAAATCGGCGCATATCGCGAGCGGTGTAAATCTAGGTAAAGACCTGTTTGTGGGGCATTTATCATTCATCGATGCCAAGTCAAGCATTGGAAATTACACAAGTATATACAACCATGTCAGCATCGGTAAAAATGTGCATATTGGCGACAATTGCATGATTTATCCGGGTGTAGTCATTTACAACGATACGGTCATCGGAAACAATGTCATCATTCATGCGAATGCGGTCATTGGCGCTGATGGTTTTGGTCATGCACCTCAGGCGGATGGCACATACAAAGCCATTCCTCAATTAGGTAACGTTGTTATTGAAGATGATGTTAGCATCGGAGCGAATGCCACGATTGATCGCGCAACCATGGGATCTACCTTCATTCGCAAAGGAGTTAAATTAGATAATTTAGTACAAATCGCCCACAATGTGGAGATTGGCGCCAATACCGCCATTGCTGCACAAACGGGCATTTCGGGTTCTACAAAAATTGGCGAAAACTGTTTAATCGGTGGCCAAGTAGGTATCGCAGGTCACCTTAGCATCGCACCGAAGACCATCATCACGGGGCAATCTGGTGTTACTAAATCAATTAAAACTCCTGGTCAAACCATGGGTGGGTTTCCAGCAACCAATAATGTAGATAATTTAAAACGTAGCGCGTTAATCAGACAATTACCGGAGCTATTTGAAAAGATTAATAAAATTAAATAAGCGTACCCTTTCTTATGAATAATAAGCAACATACGATTTCAAAATCTGTCACGCTATCTGGAGTCGGTTTGCATACGGGCGTTGTAGCGAACATGACTTTTTTACCAGCTGCAGCGAACCATGGCATCAAATTCCAACGTGTTGATCTACCAGGCCAACCCATCGCAGATGCTGATGTCGATTATGTCGTAGATACTTCACGTGGTACAACCATCGAACACAATGGAGCGCGTATCAACACCGTTGAACACGTATTAGCTGCATTAGTAGGCCTTGAAATTGACAACATCTTAATTCAATTAGACGGACCAGAACCTCCTATTATGGATGGTTCTTCGATTAAATTCGTCGAAGCATTAAAAGATGCAGAACCCGTAGAACAAGAAGCACACCGAAAATTCTTTGAATTAACAGAAGAAGTACGCTTCAAAGATTTAGACAAGGGCATTGAATTAGCAGCATTGCCGCTAAATGATTACCGCATCGCGGTGATGGTCGATTATAATTCGAAGTTTTTATCGAGCCAGCATGCCAACTTAAGCCATGTCTCACAATTCGAAAAGGATTTTTCGATGTGCCGTACCTTCTGTTTCGTTCATGAATTAGAAGCTTTGTACAAAGCTGGTTTAATTAAAGGAGGTGATTTAAACAATGCCATCGTTATTGCAGATAAAGACTATTCTGAATCTGAATTGGCACACCTTTCAGAAGTATTAGGTAAACCAAAAGTATCTATTTCCAAAGAAGTAGGTATCTTAAACAATACGAATCTACACTTCAATAATGAGATGGCTCGCCATAAATTATTGGACGTGATGGGCGATTTGGCATTAGTAGGCCGTCCCATCAAAGCACAGATTTTAGCATCTCGACCGGGTCATGCATCCAATGTTGAGTTGGCTAAGAAAATCAAGAAATTGATGTTGGAGACAGAGAAAAACAACGTCCCTGTTTACGACCCCAAACAACCTCCTATTTGTTCGCATGAGCGCATTTATGAGTTATTGCCTCACCGCTACCCTTTCCAAATGATTGATAAAATCATTTATTTGGATGACAATTCAGTCGTAGGTGTAAAAAATGTAACCATGAATGAAAATTACTTCATGGGGCATTTTCCAAACAATCCTGTCATGCCTGGCGTTATGCAAGTAGAAGCTATGGCTCAAACAGGTGGAATATTAGTATTAAGTTCTGTTCCGGATCCTGAAAATTATTGGCCGTACTTAGTGGGCATCGAAAACTGCCGCTTCCGTAAAAGTGTCATCCCAGGTGATACCGTCATCTTCAAATGTGAATTAACTGCACCAATTCGTAGAGGTATTGCCAAAATGATTGGTAAAGCCTATGTCGCTGGCCAAGTTGTTTGTGAAGCTGAAATGACGGCTAGTTTAGTTAGAAAATCTTAGGTATTTGATCATGAGTCAACCACTTTCTGTAATACATCCCAATGCCAAAATTGCTGCAAATGTCAGCATAGACCCTTTTTCTGTTATCCATGAAGATGTGGAAATAGGTGAAGGAACTTGGGTTGGTTCCAATGTAACCATTTTCCCCGGTGCTAGAATCGGTAAAAATGTTCGCATCTTTCCTGGCGCTGTCATTTCAGCAGTGCCCCAAGATTTGAAATTCGGCGGAGAAATTACCACAGCAGAAATTGGTGACAATACAACGATTCGCGAATGTGTAACGATCAATCGCGGAACATCTGATAAACAAAAAACGGTTATCGGAAAGAATTGCCTGATTATGGCATACGTACACGTCGCACACGATTGCATCGTGGGTGACAACTGCATCCTCGCAAACGCCGTGCAAATGGCGGGTCACGTGACGGTAGGAGACTTTGCCATCATCGGTGGCTCTTCAGCAATACATCAGTTTGCTTCCATTGGTCGTCATGTCATGATTTCAGGTGGTTCATTAGTTCGGAAGGACGTTCCTCCTTTCACTAAAGCGGGTCGGGAACCACTAAGCTATGCAGGTATCAATTCCGTAGGTTTACGCCGTCGGGAATTTAATGACGCACAGGTAGCGGAAATTCAAGATATCTACCGATACGTGTATTTAAAAGGCCTTAACAATCAAGAAGCGCTGAATCAAATCGAAGCTAATATTCCACAATCCGCTCACCGCGATGAAATCGTTGATTTCATCCGCAACTCGGAACGCGGAATTATGAAAGGATAATTCCACCATGAAGATCATTGCCACAGGTATTCATAAGAAATTCCGCCAGGAATGGGTCTTCAAAGCATTAAACTATACGTTTGAGTCCGGAAAATCCTATGCCATTGTAGGTCAAAATGGTGCTGGTAAATCTACCCTTCTCAAGACTTTGGCACAATATAGCCTTCCTAATAAAGGAACCGTCGAGTTCGAAGGGATAAAAGACGATGTCAACAAACAAATCAGTTTCGCCGCCCCCTATTCCGAATTAATCGAAGAATTTACTTTGCCGGAATTATTGAAATTTCTTGTTCAAATCGATTTCCTGGATGCCCGTTGGGATTTCAACGCCTTCACGACCTTCATCGATTTACGCCCATCAGAAACCAAATACATCAAGAACTTCTCCTCTGGGATGCGTCAAAAAGTAAAACTAGGCGTGGCATTAGCTGCTGACCGACCGATCCTTTGCTTGGATGAACCAACCTCTAATTTAGATGAGACAGCCAAAAACTGGTTTTACCAAGCATTAGAAAGCCAACGACATAAGTTGATCCTCATTGCATCCAACGAAAAAGCGGAAATAGATTTGTGTACAGATAGCCTGGCGATCGCCGACTACAAGCATTAAGCAAACTTGAGATCCAACCGCAAGCGAATCAATCCGCTCAAGATCAAACCTAATCCTAGGAAATAAAGCACGCTACTCCCATCGATAACACCCTTACTCATTTGTTGGTAATGGGCATAAACAGACCACGTTTCCAAGGCAGTAATCTCTTGCATGCCTTGCCAACAAATAAAATTAAATACCAAACCAATCACGAAGGCTAAAGATTGTTTAGATACAAGCACAGAAGCTAAAGTCGATAGACAAATAAACACCCCACAAAGCAAAACCAATCCTACATAAGAACCGATGATTAGCGATGCATCAAAATTCCCCGAAGGACTACCCAATTGCCCAATGGAATAAACAAAGATGCCCGTTGGGATTAATATAGTAACAACTAATAGCAGTGTGGCAAACAACTTCCCTAGCATAATCGAATTCATCGAAATGGGTAAGGTGCGTAATAAATCAAACGTACGCATTTCAAATTCTTCGGCGAAAGATCGCATGCAAATAGCCGGAATAAAAAAGAGGAAGAACCAAGGACTTAGGTCAAAGAATACTTGCATTTCAGCAAAGCCATAATCCAAAATATTGCCATCCAACCACCACAAATAAATACCCATCAAGACATAAAAAGCCGTCATGATTCCTAAACCTAAAAAGGAACTAAAAAACTGACTTAACTCTTTCCGGATTATGGCTAGCATACCTACTCGTCGAACATGGGTTTTTCACGTTTCATAATACCCGAAACGATAAGACCCAATATGAACATAAAGAATACCGTAAAAAAAACGATTGTAATAAACTGGACGCCAGGCCCTAACATCATACTCGTGATTTTCTCAGCATCCTGTATTTGACTTTCTGATAATCCTTGATCTTCCAAGCGTTGGCGCGCCAAATCCAATTGCTTTTGGATAACAGCATCATCAATGAAATTAATGTAGATGTAATTGAAACCACCGGCTACGATACCCCACAAACCTCCCAATAGTGTAGAACTTCCTAAGCCTTCTCCATAAGATAAAAATCCACCTTGATGCCCACGAACTTCTTTTAACGCTAAAAACAAAACAGTCACATTAATGACAAAAGTAACCAAGAATGAAACCCATCCGAGTGTTTCTGAAAAGTCCTCGGCCAATCCCGAATATTGCGTAACAACAGATACAAGGAAGCTCAACAAGCCGCCAATGATGCCCCACTTAATTAATAGTAAACTTTTCGAAGTTGTTGTCGTTTCCATAGCTTATTGCTTATAATAAAGTGAAATTAACAAATTTGGCAAGAATGCAAGAAAGAGTTTTTGACTAAACTCATCACGTGCGATACTAAAAGCATTAATACCTTGAATGCCTTGCATCAACTGAAAGTAGTATTCTTTCCCCTCCTGCTTGATGATCACATCCTTATATTGTCCTAATTCATGCACACTCAAGCGAATATAATCCTGTAAAACTTCTAAGCCTATAACAGATTCATAAAAATAATACAAAGAAAATGCGCCAACTAACGCAGTAATAAATACGAATATGTACTGATACAGAAATAATTTAAGAAAATGTACAGATGCACCCCGATTCGATCCAACCCAATTTTTCGCTAAATAAACTTGCGCCAGTAAAACAATCACAAAGGATGGAGCCTTCTTGCCGGCTAAAGGAATAATGTCATTGATTGTTAGTACATAACCATATACACCCATCAATACAACACACACAAGACTAACCCAAATCAACCGGGGTAATTTTCCTACTAGCTCTCTCATCTTATCCTTGATACAAAATTTGATCTCCCTTAATTACGTGGGTAATTTGCGTACTAAATGTCTCACCAAGGAAACATGAGTTCTTCGATTTACCTACAATGTCCGAAATTTGGTAAACTTGATTTTCTCCCGACTGAAATACAATTCCTTGCACCGGCGCACCTACTTCAACAACGGGCAGTGAAATACCTGCTAATGAAGCTGGTATATGCGTGATATAATCCAAGCTGTTATTCAATCCACGCTTCGCCGCAGCATCAACAAAAGCAATAAATAAGGTTTCAAGGCCAATCGAACCAAAGTCTGCATGATCAAACTCCAAGGCCTTCGATTCAAATTCCACGGGATGGTGATCCGAAACAACCGCATCGATTACACCGGCTTCCAAGCCTTTCCACAATGCCTCCAAATCATCAGAAGCTCTAAATGGAGGAAATACCTTTTTATTCGTATCAAAATCCGAAATGGCATCTTCCGTAAAAATCAATTGGTGTACGGCGACATCAGCAGTCACAGGCAATCCTTCAGCCTTGGCAGCCTGAATCAGGCCAACTCCCGCTGCAGTAGAAATACATGCAAAATGAAGTTTGAAATTTGCATGGGCTAAGCCAAAAGCATTGGCACGCACATAACGTAACAAATCCAAATCCCGCTGAATACTCATACTTTCACTTAAAACTGGAATTCCTTTCAATCCCAATAAAGTACTTTGCAAACCTTCGTGAATTTGCCCATAAAGCGATAAAGCTTCGGTATCAGGCCGAGAAACAATTGTTACAGGCAAGGTCTGCAAATATTGCAGGCTTTTGGCCATTAAATCAACTGCTTGCAAAGATCCTGCCCCATGTCCGAACCATTGGGCACCCGCACGGTGTAAATCAAACAAATCCGTAAAATTCTCACCCTTATTATCCAGACTCAAGGGAGCCATGGGATGAAAGTTTATTTCACCCGATTTCTGGCGAATAAAGCGAATCGAATCTGCCTGCTGAGGAACCGGTGAGCCCGTTGGCAATAACAATATATCCAATACGCCACCCTTCTTTGCTGCCCGACTTAAACTATCCCAATCTTCCCGATGTTCACCACCCGGTAAGGTATTGTGTACGCGTAAATCAACGAGACTAGGCGACCAATGCAAATGATTCCCTTCGATGACAACATCTGCCTTTTCTTGAATGGAGGCGGAAATTTGAACCCATTGACCGTTTTCAGCCAATAAATCAACCGTCTTCCCTTGGAAGCTAGAACGAGAGTCAGATACGCAAACTGATTTAAGTAAAATCCGCATGTTTTATATAAGCTAAAAAAAAACCCTGAAATCAGGGTTTAAAAATCAATGTCCAACAAATGCTTGATAGGTAGCTACATCCATCAATTGATCAATGTCGCCTAAATCACTTGGTTTCATTTTTACAACCCAACCTTCACCAAATGGATCCGAGTTAACTAACTCTGGGCTGTTATTTAAATTCGTATTAAACTCGATAACTTCTCCAGCAACTGGCAAGAATAAATCAGAAACCGTTTTAACAGCTTCCACCGTTCCAAATACCGCGTCCTGTGCAATGCTCTTCCCTACCGTTTCCACCTCAACAAAGATAATATCACCTAATTCGCTTTGCGCAAAGTCTGTAATACCTACAATTGCCACATCACCCTCAACCTTAATCCATTCGTGTTCTTTCGTGTACTTTAAATCTGCTGGGAAATTCATATGTTCGTATTTTTTTGCTTGCAAAGGTCACGAAAATCGGGCTTGATTGCAAAAATTTTAAAATAATTATTCTAAACTATACCGGATTTGAAAACCACCTGCCACCGTCGAGCGGTAAAAGGAATTGGAAACCAACGGGTTATTCATCATTTTATCAAAATATGCGGTAACAGATAATTTATCACTCACCGAATAACTAATCTGTGGTCGGAATTGGAAATTCACAAATCCCTGTGTAACGACCGTCTCCGCATCCAACTTGCGTTGCAAAGTACGTGTATCTCGAATGGTTAAATTCATATTGAAACGCAAGTCATTGGGTAAACGTACCGACCGACCATTAATCTTAAAAGGGATCAACATATTCGCTTTAGTAAAACCAACCGCAAAGGTTAAATCCTTATTCGCCACTTCAGCCACTTGTGAGTTTGCTAAATTCAAACCCACGGAACGATCTTGGTTATATTCAAATCGTAAGGAAACTCTGCTCTTGGTAATCGCATTAACGCCCACCAAAGGAGAAAAACGTTCTGTGAATGAAATCGTACTCATGACATAAACCGGAATCAATGTTTTTGTATCTGGGTCAAAACGAGAAGATAATGGATACAAGAGACTGTTCAATGTAAGATTTTGAAAGTCATTCGCCAACTGTCCATATTCCAAGGATGACACAAAATTACCCACACTATAGGTGCTTGAATACATGTGAGTAATCGTAAACGAGCTGAACTTCTTCGTAATTCCAGGGAATAAATTCAAACCGTTATAATCCACTTTCCAGTTGGGCAATGGTAGGTTATAAAAAGGCGAAAACTTGACGTCATTCGCAGAAACACCTGAATAAGCTGCAAAGAAAGAGGGAATCAATACATCTTGCGAGTTCTTGTTATACATGCCCTCAGCAACCTTTGTACGATTCAAACGAGCCATGAGCACCTCTCGGTTTGTCCGAAACGTCTCAAAAACAACCGTTGGATCTTTAAATGCAGTCATAAAAGACAGAAAAGACATTGAATAATTCCCAGAACGCAAAGGACTCTGGCTCTGAAAAGGTCCTCCTAATTCGGCAGGACGGAAAAACTCTTGATAATTATCTCCCTTATTATAATTTCCCTCGACCTGAATACGTAAATCTTTATTCGGCTCTAATTGAGTGGAATAACTAAATTTTTGTTGGCGCAATTGGGTAAACGGTACATTCTGAACAATACTCTTCGACAACCATCCATTCTCCGCAGCAGTAAAACGAATATGATCGCTTTGTCCCCCACTGACAAAATCCAATCCGGGTGCTCCCCAATTCCCATTCATACCCAATCTACCGGGTGATGGATTAAATCCAGGCAAAGTCGTAGACTCATTTATAGAATAATTAACCTGAATACCACGCAATGTTAGGAGTAAACGAGCCACAGACTTCAATGCATTCTTAGGAGCAATGATGATATCTTCATCATCCCCAGGATTTCGCGCAACATCCTTTGTCGTAGGATTACTAGAATTCACCCACCGTAAGGCACGAATTCGATTATACAATGAAACAAAATCAACCTTACCATTAATCGATCGCTCTCGGGTATTCTTAATAATATTACCAAAAGGAATATCCAAGGAGTCCTTGATATTAAACGAGTTGGCAAAATAATTATAGCCAATTCGATGCGTATAATCCGCATTCATCCAATCCGTTAAAGGCAACTTCTGCAAAGGTAATCGCCACACCAACCCAGCTTGTTGGTCAAACTCCTTGGCTCTACCTAATGCCCGAATATTAAAAAGTACCGAATCTCGCTTCGCCTGGGTATCTAAATCACCAAAGGGTTCATCAATAATGGAGTTAACATTCGCTGAATAGTTGACAATCATACTCTTCGTCAAATTCCAATTCAAGGCATATTGCCGATTAAAGAACCAATATTTTTCAAACTGTGGTGCAACGCCCTCCGTCGTTAATTGTTGATTCCGCAATTGGGTTTTCACGAAACTGCGATCCATTTCCGCTCGAACAGTAATCGAAGTAGGAACAATATTCACGTTTAAATCACGTAAAAGAGCTAACCACTGCGAATTTGGTGCAAGCTTTGTAAATGGCTCCCAGAAACCTGCAGATGATGTATAACTATACAAAATACTTCCCCGCTGACTTAATTGTCGGAAGGTCTCCGTCAACGTATTCGTCCGAATCATCTCAGAATAGGCATAGCTAAAGGTGAAATTCGACAAATCCCACACATAGGCATGCTTCGCTAGGGAAGAACGAATCTTACGAACATTGGTAAAATTAAATCCTTGGCGCTCCGTATTATCCTCCACTAATTTCAAATAATCGGCTCGCTTAGCCTGGGTACTGAATTTACTTATCGCATCCGCCAAGAAGATATCCGGATCCAAAGGATCAAATTGCGGAGCTACATTTCGACGGTCATAGGAAACATAGAATGGTATCTTAAAGCCCCATTTTTGAGGTAAAAATTTATCCAAATTCAAATTGGCCGTAATGCCATATTCCTTCGTATTATCCCGTGAACGATCCGATATCTTCGATTGAACACCTCCGAAACCATAGTTCTTAAAACTACCATTCATGGTAATTTGACCTAAATCGGCCAATTTAATTCCCATCTTGCCTAATGCTGCTGCCCCAGATGTTTGATCGAAGCCAGACGCTCTCAACTCATTCACCCAAACACAGAAAGATTTGTTCTGACCGTCTTTTGCCGTATTACGAACACCAATCATCAAGACCATTGATGCACTCTGATCCGGTCGGCCCATTACTGTCACCCGATAGGTTTTCCCTGTAGAGGAAACCATATTCAATGTAAACCGCTCATTCAAGGATTTCCCTTGTCGATCACGCTCAATTTTGGCTTGCTTCAATAAGTCAAACTCCACATCAAATTCATTGTCCTGGGGCCAAATCTCAATATCTAAACTTTGGCCTTTTTGTGTTTGACGTAATCCGGTTTGCTCAACTTCATAATAATTATCTGTCAAATCCGTACCAATCCGCATGAATGCCGAAACCTGTCCATCCACCTGATCAGGACTTTGCATTGAGACAAACATGCGTAGTCGCTTGTAATTGATGAAATCAAAAGCCGAATTCTTAAATACGCCTCGTGCATCGCCCGGACGTAAATTATCCACACATAAACTCATGGATTGCTCATTCAAGCGAGCATTATTGATTGTTGTCACGTCTTGATCCCGAACAAATCCAGGAGGAACAACATAGGGTATCGTATTTGCTCCTTTACTCGCGGGTCCATTTTCTTCAATGTTCACAGAAGAAATACGGAACTTCGCGTCATACGTTTCAGGAATTTCCTGTCCATTCCGTTGATCTAAATCACCGATAAACTTACGGTAGGAATAACCAGACAATTGTAATTGCGCAAAGCGTAAAACCACAGGATCCTGGAATTGACTCAACAACATACGAAAGAATCGAATGGATTTGAAACTCGAGATTTCACCCGCAGGAGTCGTGTAATTACGTTTATCTTTAATCGGAATTCGGAATAAATACCAATCCACTCCCCCATCATTGACTTTATCAACAACAAATCCTTGTCCAACCGCTAATCCCCCAGGTTTCAGATCGACTTCATATTGAAAATACGCCTCGACTTCATTTACTGTATTATCATTGTTTAAATCTTCACGGTCTGGCATCATGGAATTCGCCTCCGTTACATTCGAATTACTCGGGTTATCCGTCGTAGGCGAATTATTTTCAATCCCCATGTAATTCTTATACCGCTCAATCATACTCCCGGTCGTATTGTAATTACTACTCAAATAATGCACAAAGTCATCCCCGGCAGGGTCAGCTTGAATAGCCGCAATGGCCTTTGCATCGTTTACGCGTGTTTTCGTTTGCGAAAGATATTCCGCAAAATAAGTAGCCTCCGAGATTGAGCTATTCTCATTGACTTGGTTAGGCAAACCGTCCAAGCCTATATCTTGTTGGCCCCTCCCTCCTTGGTTATCAAATGCATTGATCACAAATTGACGCTTCGGCGCTAAGCCCCAATTCGTTTTCTCAACATTTTGGGAACCACCTAAAATGATCTTTTCACCCGCCGGAATGCCATTCTCAAAGTTGGAGAACCCATCTGGGATAAAATCTTCCGATACATCTCCTAAATGAAAAATTAATTTACCCCCTGTCGTATTATTCTTATTAAATACACCGTCACGAATTTTACCAGACTCACCGGAAACAAAGGGATCCATCAACCAAAACTCGATCTGCTCCACATTCGCATTGTCGAAATCCGTGTCGGATGTAATGGCACGCGTAATCGCTCCGAAATTATTCTTGGGATTGGGTAATAAACCTTGAGCAGTCAAATTGGGATTGAAATTGTAAATACCACGCTCAGAAGGGAAATAGGCCACATCCAATACCCCCAAAGGCAAGTTGGTGATGTTATTAGCAAAATCTTTATTCGGGAATAAACCCTTTGGCGTTACCACCCGCTCGTAAGCATAGGTATTCACCGTCGCAGGATCTAATCCAGGTACATCCAAAGAAAATCCTCCTTGTCCATACAGACTGGCATCCACATTATAGGCTGAAATTTTCGCCCGACGAAAATTAGCACTCAAATCACGTGGATTCGAAACCACAAAATCTTTGGGCGTAGAAGCAGGACGCCATAATGTGGGCTGCGAACTGAGGTTAAATACCACGCGAGCCGACTCAAAATCATCGATAAACGCGTTCCCCTGCACGCGATCATTCACATTCGGAATAAGCTTGGCAAATTCCCCTTGAAAATCAATCACGGAAGTTTCCTTCGTAGAGATAATCGGCAATGCATCAATCATCCGCGTTAAGGCATTGGATTTCTTTAAAATGCTTGCATCAAATCCAATCAAGGTATTATTAACAGGTTCATTCCCAATCGAAACTCGACGTAAAAAGGCAGGTGGCGTTTCACTCATACGTTGAACCGTTGCACCCAAGTGTACATCTTGACCCAAATTATAATCCAAACGTGTGCCCAACAAGGTCCTCACCTGGTTGGTAAATAAATCCGGCTTTTCGTAACATACTTTTAACTCACGCCCTGATTGAAATACGCCTTCGTTTAGAATTTTCACTTTCCCCGACTGACCTTCGACAATGTAGTCCGAACCAGCAACCAAGGACTGACCACCGGCAGAAACAGTCACCGACTTCGGTTCCACACCAAATGGCAAAGAAATATCGCCTCCTACACCCGCCTGAAAATTCCCTTTGATAAAAAATTTGTTCTTGGATGCTTGTTGGAGCGCATCTGTCTGCGTCAATCGGTATAACTTATCAAAGACATATTTCTCAACCAAATTAGACTCTGATGCGGTAAATTGCTTCTTTAAGCTTGATCCAAAAGGCTCCAAGACAGGGAAAATAATTTTGCCGTTCTTCGAATCGATCGTAACATCTTCGATGTAATCAAAATTACCATCAGGCTGAGGATCCCCCGCAAAATTCAATTTGTCCAAGCCTAACACCTTCACCAAGGGAATGTCTTTGACCTTTTCCCCCTCAATCAAATTTGAATTATCGATACCAGTGGCGTCATCTTTGTAAATCAAACGCAACTGAAAATTCTGTTTACTTAATCCATTGGAGTTCAAAGAATAAATATTCTTCATCATCAAATCCCACATTGGATGTTGCAAGTGATTACGGATCGTAGAAGACTTCAACATCTTCAAGATCAACACCTCATTATCTTGGCGGGCTTGGTAATCTTCGGTCAACTCGCCTACTTTATACTTCCGACCGTTAAACGTATATTCATAGGCTACAGCTAACACTTCATCGTTTCGAAGAGGAGCCACCAAAGAAATGTACCCTAATTGAGGATTGAACTTAAATTCCCGATCATTCAGTCGTTTAGCACCTTTCAACATATCAAAATCGGTACCACGCTGTAATGCATAGGCAGATTCTAATTGATAAGATGCCTGATCTGACTTCCGAATTTGTGCATCTGCGGTTAACTTGGCGTATAAGCCATTGTTTTTGTTATCAACTGTTTGCCCGGCGATGATGGGCTGAACAACCGCCTTATCCCGACTGTAGGGATTTGACTCCCCCAAATCCGCTAAAGCAACTAAATTCCGTAATGTCTCCGTGCTTTGTGTTCGATTGGTTACGTAAACTTCGACACGCGTAATCGTGATTCCACTCGTAATAACGGGCAAATTCTGGAGTGAACGCTCGTAATTATTTCGAAAAAAGGTCGATAAAAAGAAGTGGCGATTTTCATCGTACTGATCGGCACGCAATTCAAATGAACGGCCTTGAGAACCACCCTTCATCGTGATGCAATCTTGTTTCGAGCGTTGCTGGGCTGCAACTACGGTCACATCTAAATTTCCAAAACGCAGTAATGTCTTAAGGCCAAACAAATTTTGAACACCCGGAATTAATTGAGAATTCAAGGTCCAAGATGTATTTCCTGCCTCGATGTTTTGAAGAATATCTTCCTCCTGCGTTTTCCAATTCAACTTTAATTGATTCTGGAAATTGAAACTTGCCTTCGTATCAAAGTTGGCATTCAAATTCAACTTATCACCAATCTTACCCTGGAAATTAATCTGAGCCTGTTCGTTGAAAAACAAATTACCCACATAACGTAATTGAACCGGAATGGCTGGATTATCTACATATTGGCCTTGATAACCAATATCCAACAACAAACTACCGTTGGGTTTGAAATACACTTCAGATCCGCCGAAAATACGATCTATCGCCGGAGGCAATTCAATTTTAGGAAATAATCCACGGGATTGAACACTACTCGAACCATCGAGACTTTTGGAATAGGCATTCCAAAAACTACGATTCACCAAACTATTTTGTTGGAGACTATAATCCGAAAAACTCTTACTATGCACAGGACTCAAGGAGAAATCACCTAAAAGCCGTTCTTGCAAAACGCTATCCCCCTTGATTCGAATACCAGACTTAAGCTGAGGTAAGGCATAAATCGCAAATGGTGATTTTGGTTTTTGCGTAATCGAACTTGTTTTCTTGAGTTGATACCTTGGCTTTTTACCACTTTTCTCAAGAATCTTTGTCGAATCCAATTCTTGCGCATCGATTTGCATAGAACCAACAATCACCAACAAGCTTGCAAAAGCTAATGGGATGGTTCGATGAAAAATTCGTGGCAAAAACATGTAGAATGGGTTAAAAATAACTTAACGTAAAGCAAGTTTAATTAATTGTTCTACATTCGAATCAGGATTAGCCTTGAGCAATTGATCCAAATTCTTCTCAGCAGCAACCCGCGGAATACCGAGTGTAACCAAAGCCGCTAAAGCCTCCTGTTTAACACCAAAAGAAGCATCATGTGATGCTGCACCAGCCTCAACAAACAAGGTATCCTTCTTGCATTTATCCTTCAATTCCAAAATTACCCGCTGGGCCGTCTTCGAACCAATACCCTTGATGGATTGAATTAAACCAATGTTTTCATTCATAATGGCCGATCGAATTTCACTCGAAGAAAATGAAGAAAGCATCACCAAAGCAGTGCTTAAGCCTACCCCTGATACAGATACTAAATCGAGAAATAGGTATTTTTCATCCATCGAATGAAATCCCACCAATGTGTGAGAATCTTCCTTGATTTGTAGATGCGTAAATAATTGTACATTTTCGTTTCCATCTTTCAAGGCGTCATAGGTTTGCAAGGAGATTTTCACCTCATAACCTATTCCTTGCACATCAATGATGACATGAGTGCGATCCTTGTGTGCCAATTTACCTTTTAAATATGCGATCATGTTATGAAATTCGTAAACGCATGCCTGGACGTAAAGTCGTCGTAGCACGCATTCGATTTAGTTTTTTCAATTTCGTTACGGTCAAACCCTGATACCGTTCAGCAATGTCAGAAAGTGTATCGCCTGAACGAACCTTATGGTATCGAATTTTAGCTCTCTTTGCTTTTACATGGGCAACGGGTGCAACTTCTTCGATGCTTGAATCTCCAGTAGCTTGCATGACCTTCTCTCGAATCCGTGCGAAATAAAGTAATTGCTTACCCCGTTTTATCCGATTCGATTTAAGTTGGTTCAAATGCTTTAATTCCAAAACACTTACCTGTAAAATACGAGCTACATCGTACAGCGATTGCCCCCTTTTGACTTTGTATCGTCTCTTAACCAATTTGTCTACAAATAGCGCAGCAAGGCTATCTGTTTGTTTTTGATTGACAAAAGAAGCCGAATCTAAAATCGCTTGTCGGTTCGACTTAAAGTAGGCAAAACGAGAACTTGGAATATTAACAACGACTGTTTTATTATCATTGGGAATCGTCGCTCCAATCAAATGAGGGTTAATGAACTGAAAAGTATCCACATGAATGGAAGCAAATTGCTTTAATCGATTCAAATTCAAATAACCTTTCACCCGGATCGTATCGAATGAAATCTTTTTTACCCACTTTTCCGCATGTATGGCATAATCATTATGAAAATTCATCATGTAATCCATCGCAATGAATTGAGGCACATAGGCCCGCGTCTGTTTAGGAAGACAATTATATATTCCCCAAAAATCACTACGGCCACATTTACGAATGGCTCGTTTAACATTTCCCGGACCTGTATTATAAGCCGCCAACGCTAAATGCCAATCTCCGAAGATGCGGTATAATTGCTTCAAATACTTACAGGCAGCTTCCGTTGCTTTTTCGGGGTCAAATCGTTCATCCACCACACCGTCTACGCGCAAACCAAAGTCACCGCGCGCCGTATAGGGCATAAATTGCCATAATCCACCGGCTCCTTTATTGCTCAAAGCCCGAGGCTCTAATCCTGACTCGATTAATGACAAATACTTTAACTCCTCCGGAAGATTGTACTGCTTTAAGTATTTTTCGTATAGCGGAAAATACAAGTCACGCTTCTCCAACATCCTTTGGGTAAACTCCGCCTTCCGAAAAGCAAAATACTCGACGAATTGATGTGTTTGAAAATTATAGTTTAGCGGTATTTGATTTTGAAGACCTTTTAGTCGGTTTGAGACAATGGAGGGATCAATCATAAAAGCCGTAGGCAATCCTTGTTCAACCAAGGCCAAAGAATCAATGGCAGCTAAATCATCCGCAGGAAAATAGTTCTTTCCCGTGGTATTCTCTTGTGCTGGTGGCATAGCAGCTGTAATCTGCCCCCAACTAGAGAGAGCAAAGAGCAACAACGGAACAAAACACAAAAGTCTCTTTAACATCTATTCAAGGTGCTTAGCAAATTCAATTAATCCTTGTTCATCATATGCTTTTCCGGTAATCTGAAATCCCATCGGCAAGCCTTGGGCATCAACACCCATCGGAACAGAAATGGCAGGCAGTCCCGTAATGTTTGCTTGTACCGTGAACAAATCACCCAAATACATTTGAAGTGGGTCTAAGGTCTTTTCTCCCATTTTATAGGCTGTAGCAGAAGTCGTAGGAGAAATAATAAAATCAAAGTCTGCTAAAATTTCCATGGTTCTTTCTTGAATCAATCGACGAACTTGCTGCGCTTTGGTATAATAGGCATCGTAATAATCAGCACTTAAGACAAAAGTACCCAACATAATTCTACGCTTCACTTCTTCACCAAATGCCTCGTCACGCGTCTTCTTGTACATGTCCATTAAATCTTTGGCATCCTTCGTTCGATGCCCAAATTTAACGCCATCAAACCGAGCCAAATTAGAACTCGCTTCTGCCGTTGTTAACACATAATAAGTAGGCAATAGCTGTTCGATATAGGCAAAATCAACCGAAACTACCTCGTATCCGGCGGCTGTTAATTTTGCTACTTGGGCAAAAAATGCTTCCCGAATCTCTGCCTGCAGACTTGGATGCTCAACAATCTCCTTGATATAAGCGACTTTCTTCTGAGTAGCATAAGAAGCAGGCAAATCATCAATAACCGTGCTATCATAGCCATCCTTTCCTTCAATCGTTTTCAAGACAATTGCTAAATCCGATAAATGATGTGCCATAGGCCCAATCGTATCAAATGAAGAAGCATAGGCGATAAGTCCCCACCGAGAAACACGACCATAGGTCGGTTTCAAGCCCATAATCCCACAAAATGCAGCTGGCATTCGAATGGAACCGCCGGTATCCGTACCTAGGGAAACTTGACACATGCCCGCTTGAACAGCAACTGCTGATCCACCGGAACTCCCTCCTGCCACATGGGCTGGATTTACAAAATTTAATACGGGTCCAAAAGATGAATTCTCATTGGTAGAACCCATGCCAAACTCGTCACAATTTTGTCGGCCAATGATAATAGCATCTGCGTCCAACAATCGTTGAACGGCCGTTGCAGAAAATGTCGATTGAAAACCATTTAGGATTTGGCTGCCCGCCTGGCTAGGATGGTCAGCGTAACAAAGTAAATCTTTGATGCCCACAACTAAGCCCGCCAAATGCCCCGCATTACCTTGTTTGATTTTGGCATCAATTTCTGCAGCTCGTGCTAATGCCTCTACGTCATAAACCGTCAAAAAAGCATTTAACTGCGTATTATAAGCTGCTATTCGATCTAAATGACCTTGCACAATCTCCACACATGTACGCTTGCCAGCCAATAAATCTCGACGTATTTCCGAGTAGGCAACAGGGACTAAATTCATCAAAAAATGGGATTCATTTTAAACACAAAAGCATAGTTGGCTTTCGCCAACTATGCATTGAAAACAAAAACGGAAAGACTATTTCTTCGTTTCGTCTAATTCTTTGTTGATCTGATCTTTTACTTCATTCTTCGCGTCTTGAAACTCACGAATTCCTTTTCCAAGTCCACGCATTAATTCAGGTAACTTCTTGCCACCGAAAAACAACAAGATCGCTAAGCCAATTAATAATAATTCACCGCCACCTAAACCATTCAAAAACAATAATATACTTGAGATGTTCATTGTAGTCTAATTTTTAATTTTGTAAATATATTCAATAGTCAGTAATAATCCTTATTCAGGCGTTAAACATTCACATGTTTTTCAAATTCGTCTAATTCATTTTTTATCGATTTCCCAACCCATAAAACAACGGCTAAATCATCCGTAAATCCCACGAAAGGCAAGACATCGGGAATGAAATCAAAAGGTGAAATAAAGTAAATTAATACGGCCACCATTTTTACTAACGTAATGGCCGGCAATTTCTTGTATGTCCCAGCGATGTAGGCTTTAATTAATTCACTAAACAAGACAATGTAGTGATTTAATAACTTCACAACCGATATATTGCTTGTGGCAGCTAGTTCTTGAACCTTTACCAATGCCTTCTGCAGAAGGCCTAACATACCTAACTTATCTTTCACGAAAACAGCTTCCGCTTTTTCCATGGCTTTCTGAAAATAATGCGACGAAATAATCCGATCGATAAAGCTTTTCTCTGTTCCCATTTTCACTAATTAATCCTTAAATATACTAAAATGCTTCTAAATTCAAGTCGGGTCTATCCTTAATAATATTGATTTTAAAAAGAACGTCGAAAATTGACGATTATGTCTTATTTTTGCAGCGATTTTAGTATAATCTTTCCTAAAAATAAAAACAATGAAAATCACCGTAGTAGGAGCAGGTGCCGTAGGTGCAACTTGTGCTGACAACATCGCTAGAAAAGAATTAGCTGATGAACTAGTATTATTAGACATCAAAGAAGGTATTGCCGAAGGTAAAACCCTTGATATGTTTCAAACGGCCTCTTTGTTAGGTTTTGATACGAAATTAGTAGGTTCAACTAATGATTATTCAAAAACAGCGAATTCAGATGTTGTCGTAATTACATCGGGTCTACCTCGTAAGCCAGGTATGACACGTGAAGAATTAATCGGCGTGAATGCTGGTATCGTGAAGAGTGTTGTTGAAAACATTCTTAAGTTCTCAAAAAACCCAATCATTGTTATCATTTCTAACCCGATGGATACAATGACTTATTTAGCAAAATCGGTTGCAGGTTTAGACAAGCACCGTATCATTGGTATGGGTGGCACATTGGATTCGGCGCGTTTCAAATGCTATTTAGCGAAAGCAATGGATGTGTCAATCAACGATATCCACGGAACAGTTATCGGTGGTCACGGAGATACAACGATGATTCCATTAAAGCGTTTAGCTACCTATAACGGTGTTCCTGTAAGCCAATTCTTGGATGCAGAAACATTAGACAAAGTTGCTGCTGATACCATGGTCGGTGGCGCAACCTTAACAGGTTTATTAGGTACTTCTGCTTGGTATGCTCCAGGTGCTGCAGGCGCTGCATTAGTTGAAGCAATTGTACGTGATGAGAAGAAAATCATGTCATGCTGCGTTTCTCTTGATGGAGAATACGGTCAATCAGATATCTGCTTAGGCGTACCAGTCGTATTAGGTAAAAACGGTTGGGAGAAAATCGTAGATTATAAATTGACAGAGGATGAGCAAGCTGCATTTAACAAGTCTGCTGAAGCTGTTCGTAATATGAACTCAGTATTAGCGACCTTGTCTCTTTAATAAAACCCACAAAAAAGCCTCTCCTATTAACTTAGGAGAGGCTTTTTTATATACTTTTCGCAATTTATTTTGATCGAATCGCTGTAACCGGATCCATCTTCGCAGCAACCCAGGCTGGAATAATACCAGACAACACCCCGATGAAACTTGAAATAAATAAACCTTTCATAACATTACCCGCCGTTAAACTCAAAGGGAGTGCATCCTGTGGAATCAAGGTGATTAAGACGACTAAACCAATTCCGACTACCCCACCAATCAAACTCAAAAATATAGCCTCAAATAAAAACTGCCACAAAATCACATAATTCTTGGCACCCAATGATTTTTGAATCCCAATGATATTTGTCCGTTCCTTCACGGAAACAAACATGATGTTGGCAATACCAAATCCACCTACCAACAATGAAAATCCCGCAATCAAAGCACCTGCAATATTCAAGGCAGCAAAAATTCCATCAAAAAACGCTTGCAAACCATCTAATCGATTTACAGAGAAATTATCTTCTTGCTTAGGCTTAATAGAACGTAAACTACGCATCATCCCTGTAATCTCCCCTTCTAAAACAGCTTGTCCTTCATCCGACTTAAAAGCTTTAATCGCAATATCAGGTGCCGGTTTATCTTTCTGAAATACGGCCGCAAAAGTCGTATATGGAATAATCACTTTTTCATCAGGGGTACCTCCGAAATTCAACATATCCTCTCCTTTCTTCTCAATGACGCCAATAACCAAAAATTTAATGCCATTGACTTTAATGATTTCCCCTACAGCCGACCGACCGTCCACTAGGGTTTCTGCAACTTTGGCACCAATAATACAGACAAACAAGCCATTATCTGATTCGATAGGGAGAAAATAGCGTCCATCTTGAATCGGGGTACTTGTAATTTGATTATATTCATAAGACGCCCCCGTCATGTTGGCATCGATACTATTACTGCCTCTAGACACGTTGGCTGTCCGACCGCCATCCATAATTGCAATGGCCTCTGCATTTTCCAAATGCTCCTTCAAATATTTGAATTCGGTGTATTTCATCTCAGGGCGATTCAAATATTTCCACCATGGGTAATTGTTTTGCATCAACCAAGGCCATTTGCCCACATACAATACGCCTGAACCCGCAAAGGAATCAATCTCCTTTCGAATCTTATTGTTCAATGAATCCACCGCCGTAAAAACAGCTACGATGGCAAAAATACCCACACTTACACCTAGCAGAGACAAAGTGGTTCGCATCACATTCGATCGTAATGCCTGATAGGCAAACAAAAAACTCTCGTAAACTTGGCGTAAAAAGAACATAGATTTCAGTTTGAACTCAAATTTACAATTATTAATGAAAGGAATTCGAGCAATCGGATGAAATGCGTATCAGAAACTTTGAGTGGTTATATGTTGGTAAGATTGGATTTCGTAATTTTAAAACTCAATTCGTAGATACATGCACTGGAGTAAGCGGGACACCGAGCAATTAAATATTCATTTTGAAGGAGAACTCTTTTTCAATGACTCGCAATCCAGTCGGCTGACCAAACGTTTATATGCTACAGATGCATCAGTCTATGAAGTAGAGCCATCTGCCGTCGCAATCCCCTTGCATGCAAAAGACATAAAACGGCTTATTCAATTCGCTTCTGTTCACAAGACAAGCATTATTCCAAGAGGTGCAGGTACTTCCTTAGCAGGACAAGTGGTAGGTGATGGAATCGTCATGGAGATTTCAGCCAAAATGGCCAAAATCATCCAATTGAATAAAAAAGAACAATCCGTTTGGGTAGAACCCGGTATTATCCGAGATGACCTAAATAAACATTTGGCGGCAGCAGACCTATTCTTTGGTCCCGAAACCTCCACCGCTAACCGCGCGTTAATCGGCGGTATGATCGGCAATAATTCCTGCGGATTACATTCAATCGTTTGGGGCACTACACGAGACCATCTCCTGGAAACAAGAGCATGGTTATCCGATGGCACAGAAATCCATACAGAAGCCTTGAGTCTCGATGCCTTTTACAAGAAAACATCGCTCAACAACCTCGAGGGAAAAATTTACCGAGAATTACATCGAATCTTGAATAATCCAGAGATTCAATCTTTGATCAGGAATGCTTACCCGAAAGCAGAAATCAAACGCCGAAATACGGGTTATGCGCTCGATGCACTCATCGACATGCAACCCTTTAACCCGAACGGCAAACCTTTCAATCTTTCAGCCTTATTGGCTGGATCCGAAGGAACTTTAGCAGTCATTCATGCCGCCAAATTAAACCTTCTAAACAAACCCGAACCGTTTGTTGGCCTACTTTGCTTGCATTGCAGCAGCCTACAAGATTCACTGAAAGCGAATATTATTGCTTTAGAAGCGAATCCAACGGCATCCGAATTGGTAGATGATTTTATCCTTTCGTTTACAGAAAATCATCCCAACTTCAAAGATGACCGTAGCTTTATCGAAGGTAAACCGGCCGCCATTTTGATGGTCGAGTTCCGGGCAACAAGTCAAATGGAATTGGATGAAACCATCCAAAACTGCATTTCCAAGATTCAAGAAGCTAACCTAGCGTATGCTTATCCGGTATTATACGGCGACGAAATTAGCAAAGGCTGGGACATTCGTAAAGCAGGATTAGGACTGATCCGTAACCAAACCGGGCTTAAACAACCTGTTAACCTCATCGAAGATTGCGCCGTTGCTCCTCTTGATTTACCAAGCTATGTGGCTGACATTCAGGAATTACTTGATAAAAACAAGGTTCAGGCAGCCTACTACGCACATGCTGGCGCAGGGGAATTACATATTGAACCCTTTTTAGACATCCATAGCGCAGAAGGAAAGAAATTATTCCGTTCGCTATTAACTGAAACCGTAGAAATACTCAAGAAATACAAAGGCTCACTCAGCGGAGAACATGGCGATGGACGCTTGAGAGGCGAATTCATTCCCCAACTTATGGGAGATGAGATTTACCAATTATTCGTTGAAATTAAACAGTTATTTGATCCTAATAACATCTTCAATCCAGGTAAAATAGTTCACTCGCCACCGATGGACGAGGCATTTCGCAGGAAAGAAACCCAAAAACCACTAACCTTTTATTTTCGTTACCCGGAAACAGAAAGTCCCTTAGGACTTGCAGAAAAATGCTCTGGTTCAGGTGATTGTAAAAAAACTGCATTAACTGGTGGAACCATGTGCCCAAGTTTCATGGCAAGCCAAAAAGAACAGGATAGTACGCGAGGAAGAGCCAATATATTACGCCAACTCATCACCGAAAGTGGTTCGGAGGCCTATTCAAATCCGGAATTATTGGAAGTTTTGGATCTATGCCTTTCTTGCAAAGGTTGCCAGACCGAATGTCCTTCTGGAGTAGATATGGCCAAGTTAAAAGCGGAAACATTACAGCAGCATTATGACCAACAAGGAACTCCATGGCGGACACAATTGATAGGCCACTTCCCTAGCCTTCAAAAATTAGCCAGCTTTGTTGCACCGCTCTACAATTTGTTCATCAATTTTCCGGGAAGCTCAATAATACTGAAAAGTGCGATGGGATTCTCGTGGAATCGAAGTATACCTGAGGTTCATTTCACCAGCTTGGAATCATGGCACAAGGCCTACAGCAAGCGTGTAAATCAAGAAACCTTCCCCAAAGGATTCGTGTATGTATTTGCGGATGAATTCACTAATTACAATGAGGTAGCCCTAGGAAAAAAGACGATCTTGCTACTGAATGAACTCGGGTATGGCGTAAAAATCCCGAGTCAAATCATCAGCGGCCGAACCTATATTTCTAAAGGAATGCTTGTGTTTGCCAAGAAATTAGCAAATATCAATGTGGAAATCCTGAAAGACTTAATTTCAAAGGAGCATCCATTTATCGGGATTGAACCCAGTGCGATTCTAAGTTTCCGAGATGAAATCCCCGATTTGGTGGATGAAGTCTTACGTGAAGACGCCTTAAAACTTAAAGAAAATTGCCTGCTCATCGATGAGTTTCTACTACAAGAAATAAAAGCCAAACAAATAACAGCTGAGCAATTTACGGATAAGCCCGAAAAAATTGTGCTACATGGCCACTGCCATCAAAAATCCATTGCGGGCATCAGCAGCACTCGGCAAGTATTGAACTTTCCTGCAAATTATGAAGTTGAGCTGTTGCCTACTGGTTGTTGTGGGATGGCGGGATCGTTTGGTTATGATAAAAAACACTACAAATTATCCCAACAAATAGCCAACTTAGTCTTGTACCCTCGCCTATTGGCCACAAAAAGTAAAACCATCATTGCCATGAATGGTACATCTTGTCGGCATCAAATCAAAGACGGAATCGATAAGGAAGGATTCCATACGGCCGAAATTATGTACCAAGCACTCGCACAAAAGCAATTCAAATCATGATCCAATACAACATATCCATCTTTGTCGAAAACAACATCGAAGCACAAGCGATTAAGGCGCTTACGAAACACATTGTTCCAGAATTAAATGCATGGGATTTTGTTGAACAAGCGCATGTATTCGAAATCAGTTCACATCAGGAACCAGACTCAAAAGGCTTTTCGGTTCAATGCCTGATTCCACAATCCGAAGAAGCAAGAAAAGAAGCCATTGAAAGCCTGATTTCGAATTTTTTCTTAGCTGAATTCCCAAATCAGTTTGTTTATTTTCCAAGTCAGTTAAAAAGACTCTAGGCCCAACGAATGGGGAGCATTCCTCGGGAGATCAAGAAATCGTTGGTTTTGGAAAAAGGTTTGGTACCAAACCAACCGCCCCGATTTGCTGCTAAGGGAGAAGGATGTGCCGATTTAATCACGGCATGTTTTGTTTCATCAATCATCGATGCAAATTGTTGGGCATGATTTCCCCATAATAAGAAGACCAAAGGTTTATCTTGTGTATTTAAGGCATTAAGCACGGCCTTTGTAAAGACAGGCCAAGGAAAGGAAGCATGCGATCCCGCCTCTCCAGCTCGAACGGTTAATGAAGTATTCAAGAGCAATACGCCCTGTTTAGCCCAATCTGATAAATCACCCGAAGCACGCATCAGCCCTAGGTCATTAAACAATTCTTTGTAAATGTTCTTCAATGAAGGGGGCAAAGGAATCGAATTCGGGACAGAAAAACTTAATCCATGCGCCTGCACCATCCCATGGTAAGGGTCCTGTCCCAGCAATATGACACGCGTATTCTCAAACGAACATTGATTAAACGCTTCAAATAATTGATTCAAGGGAGGAAATACCACTTCATCTCGATAAGCCTGAAGGACTTTTTCAGAAAGAACGGTAAATTTTTCAGACTCCAAAGTAGATTTCAAGACAGATTTCCAATCATTCTGCAGTAAATCCTGTATTTTTAACACTTCATTTGCCATAGTCATCAACCCATGTCGCTTTATCAAACACCTGAAATACTGATTGAAGTCATTGCTACCCATATCGCCGATATGGAAATCCAAAAACCATATCAATACTTCTTCAGCTACCAAATTACAATCTTAAATCGGTCCATACAACCAGTACAGCTCGTGAGTCGATATTGGCAAATACTGGATGGTGGATTACATGAAGAAACGGTTAAAGGATTAGGAGTTGTAGGCCAACAACCTATATTAGAACCGAATACTTCCTTTACTTATACATCAGGATGTCCATTGATGTCGGAATTCGGTAAAATGAGTGGCCATTATACCTTCCTAAATTTAACAACGCAAGAAACATTCCAAGTTGAAATCCCTGCCTTTTCCTTAACGACTACTTTTGCTCAAAACTAATGTTTAAACGATTCGCATTTAATTGGAAGGCACAAACAGCACACGGATTGCACTCCCCTTTCGTTTTTGAACTCTATACACAGGTAATCGATCCGATTTACCAACAGAATCCCGAAAACATCCAAGAAGCCATGATACATGGCATAGGCAAATATTTGAAATTAGCCGCTGGAAAAATCCAAGTCGTAGATTTCAGTAAATTGAGGGAAACTGATTTAGAAGCCTTAAATACCCTATTAGATGATCCTACGAATCTACTGGTATGTCTTAACATTCGCGATTCGGATGAATCCATCCAAAACTGGTCTTTCATCTCCGCAAAGCCTCAATCCATCCATAGCATCGAATTATTCGAAATGGGAATTATTTCTTTAAATCCCATCGCACCTAAACAGCACTTCTATTTGAAGAAGTCATAAAAAAGGGAGATGACCGCTGGCCATCCCCCTCAAAAAAAAAAAAAAATACGATTAAACCGGCTTTGCGATTTCTACAAGTACGCGTTTCCCTTTGATCTGCGCTCCAACCATCTTGTCGATTACTTGGTTAGCATATTCTTTCGGTACATCAACGTACGTGTGCTTATTCTCAATTTGAATTTGTCCTAACACGTTACCTGGGATACCCGTCTCACCTGCAAAGGCTCCAACGATATTCGATGGGGAAATTTTTTCGTTAAATCCAATGTTTACGAACATACGAACCATGTTTTCGTCTGTACGGTATGGTTTTCCTTCACGATCCATACGCGGACCACGTGGGCCACGATCACGATCTCCACCGCGCTCGAATCGACCACCACGATCTCCTCCACCGCGTGAATCACGGTCAAAACGACCACCTCCACGGCGTTCTCCACCACCACGAGAATCACGATCACGGTATCCACCGCCACGCTCTTCGCGACCATACTTACGAGATTGACGCTCTAATTCTCCTTCAAGATTCTCATCACCAAACTCATTCTTTTGGATACCCATGTTCATTTTCACCAAGGCAGCAACAATTTGCTCCGTAGAGAATCCCGCATGTTGTAAGTTTTCCAATGAATCAGAGAACACCTCTAAATCACCTTCGTTGATCGTTGCAGCAACACGTTCAATGAACATGCCTTTCTTGATACCAACAACATCCGTAAACGATGGAATGACACCTTTGTCAATTTTAACTTTGGTATAGTTCATGATTTCACGCAAACGATTGCGTTCAGAACCTACAACCAATGTAAATGCTTTACCGAATTTACCAGCACGACCTGTACGACCGATACGGTGTACATAATATTCTTCATCTAATGGAATGTCATAATTGATTACGGCATCTACATTATCTACATCCAAACCACGTGCAGCAACATCCGTAGCCACCAAGATTGTTACATTCCCATTACGAAAACGGTTCATCACTTGTGTACGTTGGCTTTGACGCAAATCACCATGCAAACCTTCCGCTGCATAGCCACGAGATACTAATTCTTCTACGACCTCATCCACACGTTTCTTCTGATTACAGAAGATCAACATCAATTTCAAGGCGTAAAAATCAATTAAACGTGTGGTAACTTCCATCTTCGCACGTCCTTTTACATCGAAATACAATTGTTCGATATTCACATTCGTGATTTCGTTTTTAACAACCTTAACTAATTTTGGTTCAGTCAAATAACGACTTGTCAAGGCCATAATCGGCTTCGACATGGTAGCTGAGAATAAAACCGTTTGACGCTCGTTAGGCATTTCTTGCAAGATACTTTCGATATCCTCACGGAATCCCATATCCAACATCTCATCTGCCTCATCCAATACGATCATGGATGCTTGTTGGAGTTTTAACGCACGACGCTCAATTAAGTCAATGACACGACCTGGCGTACCCACAACGATGTTGGCACCTGCTTTCAAGGACTTAATTTGACGGTCGATTGAATCACCCCCGTAAACCGTAGTAACCCAAACACCCTTCGTGAATTTTGAAAGTTTCTTCATTTCTTCCGAAACTTGAACCGCTAACTCACGTGTAGGACATAAAATGATTGCTTGTACGAATTTCTCAAAAGGAACGATATGTTCGATCATCGGAATACCAACCGCGGCAGTTTTACCTGTACCTGTTTGTGCTTGTCCAATGACGTCACGACCTTCTAAAACGTAGGGAATAGCTTCTGATTGAATGGGAGAAGCAAACTCAAAACCCATCTCTTTTACTGCTTCTTGGATACCTTCCGACAAAGGAAGACTATCAAAGCGAATTTTTTCACTCATGATTGTTATGTTTAATTATGATGCCCTAACACATCCGTAATCAAACCTAATAGCCCTTTGTCGTTAATCTAAAGGGATTTACAATCACTTGTAATCGATTTATGCGGATGCATTTGTACTAATATGCCACAAAAGTAGGCATACATTCAATAGAAAGCAAATGAATTGTATTATTTTAATAAGGGCTTCTTAGAAAGAGCAAAGATAACACCCGTTTCATCCGAAGCTTTCACTTCTATACGAGCAGGCGAAAGCCCCTCACCTACGAGGCGATTCTTAATCACAAAACCCCGCTTTAAGGATGCACGCTCATCTTTTCCCGCATGAACCAAAATCTTCAAGGAAGCCTCCTTGTATCGATTTAAGCCTTCAGCCATCCGCTTGAAAACGTAGTCAACGGGCTTGTCCAACAAATCTGTTTGTTCATTGAAAACCAACTCGTTCGCTACCAACTCGATAGGTTCCGTTTGGGTAGAGTCAGATAAATATTGATGTAAGCCAACGATAACAGACGTTTTAGGCACATCGAAAGAGCTTCCTTTTGGCCAGATTAAACTTGTCAAGGAATCAGCGCGTAATTTGGTAGAATCCAAAACGGCACGCGTCAAACTATCATTCAATTTACTTAAACTATCAATGGGGATAATTTCTTCCGTTTCAGCAATTGTTTCCTCCGCTTCAGTAGATCGAAATGCCGTGTACCAAATAACACCACCTCCTAAAACCAATATAATTAACATGTAAACAAAGGTATTTACAGTCAAATTCTGCAATAACCCTCCCTCACTCAAAGGCTCTTGTTCGTCCGAATAGGTCAATAAAGCTCCTGTATCAACACGCAAGATGTCCGATAACAATAAGATTTCGGATACACCCAATTGAATTTTCGCAGGACACAGCACATAAAACTGCTGCTTTAATCCCAAGTAATAGTCCCCGTAAGCCTTCCAATCTTTCAAAGCAGCGTACTCAAACTGCTTCAAACGATAACCGTACAAACCAAAAAATAGCGTCAAACCTTTTAAGATAGCTGAACTCTTTGCCCCCATTTCACGCGACAATAACATCGCAATCGCACTCTTTTTATCGGGAATCAAAATGCCCATCATGCCCTCACCGTAACGCAAGATGGCATCTTCATCGTAAGTAAGTGTAGCTTCTGATAAAAAAGCTTCCAGATCGGAAATAGGCGCCGACTTCTGTAAAATAAAGTTATAAAGCGCATTGAAACGAATACGATTACGTACAAGTTTCAACAAACCACCTAAAATAATCGCCTCCCAAACTGGATACAACTCCTCGACTTTTTCAACAGGCTCATTAAGATAGCTTGAAAGCCGATTTAAAATGATCGACTTTTCTTCTCCACTAATTACGTAAAACGATTGATTCATAGGACGCAAAATTACAAGGACTGAACGGATTTCATACAATAACTATCCGCTTATTTTTTAAATATTAACGTGGCATTCACTACCTTTGTTTTATGAAAAAAGTATTGTTTATTGACCGGGATGGAACGATTATTCACGAACCCATCACAGACCAACAAGTTGACAGCTACGAGAAATTAGCATTTCTTCCCAATGCCATTTCTAATTTGAAGAAAATCGCACAAGAATTAGATTTCGAATTGGTGATGGTTACGAATCAGGATGGCTTAGGGACGAACTCATTCCCCGAAGAGACTTTTTGGCCTGCCCACAATAAAATGCTTGAAATATTAGCGAGCGAAGGCATCGAATTCTCCGCTATTCACATTGATCGCAGTTTTCCAGCTGATAATTTACCTACAAGAAAGCCTGGCATCGGAATGTTAGGCGAATACCTTGCGGGCGACTATGATTTAGCTAATTCATTCGTACTCGGTGATCGGGAAACGGATGTCCAACTAGCTAAAAACCTAGGTGCAAAGGGAATATTCATCGGTGAGCAAACTATTTCACCAGCACTAAGTGACGGCCTTGCTTTAACCTGTACGGGATGGGATGAGATTTACCATTTCTTAAAACTTCCTGCACGAAAAGTAAGCCACGAGCGAAATACACACGAAACTAAAATCCAAATTGAACTTAATTTAGATGGAAGTGGAAAGGCAAACAATCAAACGGGTTTAGGCTTTTTTGATCATATGTTAGATCAAATTGCCAAACACGCCAATGTTGATCTAGCCGTGACCGTACAAGGCGATTTACACATCGACGAACACCATACGATTGAAGATACCGGAATCGCATTAGGGGAAGCATTTACGCTGGCATTAGGTGATAAACGCGGAATCAATCGCTACGGTTTCCTATTACCTATGGATGAATGCCTCGCACAAGTGGCTTTAGACTTTTCAGGCCGCAATTGGTTAGTTTGGGAAGCCAATTTTAAACGTGAAATGATTGGAGAAATGCCTACAGAAATGTTCTCGCACTTCTTCAAGTCCTTTTCAGATGCCGCGAAGTGCAATTTAAATATTCAGGCAACGGGTGAAAATGAACACCATAAAATTGAAGCTATCTTCAAAGCTTTTGCAAAAACGATTCGCATGGCCGTAGAAAGAGATATAAAAAATTTAAATTCTTTACCGAGTACCAAAGGATTACTCTAAACAAATTGTTAATTTTGCACAAATAATTAAATACTATGGGATATTCAGGAGCAGCATTCTTTATCATTTTGTTCGCGATTTCAATCGTTGTAGGAGCAAAACTTCAAAAAATCTACAAAGAAAGAGGCAAATAAATCCTCTTTCTTTTTTTTATATCCAACCCTCATCTGCAAAACTTACATAAGTACTCGCATTAATAATGAGGTGATCGGCAACGAGCATATCTACACTCTTTGCTGCAACAAGCATACGATTTGTTAATTGTTTATCGGCTTCACTAGGCTGTAAATGCCCCGAAGGATGATTGTGTGCTAAGATCAGACTACTGGCTTGCAAATGAATCGCTGATTTTAGAATCAACTTGATATCAACAACCGTTCCCGCAATTCCTCCCCTACTGATACATTCCTTCTTAATCATTCTTGCAGCTCGATTAAGATATATGACCCAAAACTCTTCATGGATTAAATCAGCCAAATGCGATTTAAGCAAATCATACGCGTCAGCCGATTGCCTAATTCGATCCACCGTAACATGAGCCTGATAGTCCATTCTTCTTCGCCCCAATTCCATGGCTGCGACTAATACCGCTGCTTTCGCACAACCAATGCCCTTGATTTTTCGGTAATCTGACAAACCCCAGCGGCCCAACTTAGCTACGTCACCATCCACCTGACGAATCATTTCACGAGCCAAATCCAACGCGGAATGATCTCGAATACCTGTACCAATCAAGATAGCCAAAATCTCCTCCAATCGAAGGGTCTCACGCCCCTTGGAAAACAATATCTCCCGCGGTCGATCCTCTACTAATAAATCTTGTATTTTCTGATAGGCCATGTACGAATGTAATGCCTATAAACAAGAAAACCCCGCACGAAGCGAGGTTTATCAAGTACCTGATAATAAGGGATTAAGCTGCGATTTTGTTCGCCAACTTAGCTAATTTTGATTTTTGATTAGCTGCCTTATTTTTATGAATGATATTTTTCTTTGCTAATTTATCCAACGCAGAAGATACTTGCTTGAACAAGTCAGATACGATTGCCTTATCAGTAGTCAATCTCAATTTCTTGATCAATGTACGAGTAGATTTGTGTTGGTAACGATTGCGCAAACGCTTTGATTCATTTGCCCGAATACGCTTTAGTGCTGATTTATGATTTGCCATCTTTAAAAAAATTCTCTTTTCTGTAAAATTGAATTGCAAAAGTAAGCAAAAGGTTTAGAATTTACAATACACCACTAAAAAAATACATGATGAAATATTTACTATGTTGCTTAATCGTTTACCAACAAGCTTACGCGTACATACCTTGGGGATTCTATGCCCATAAAAAAATCAATAAACAGGCAATTTTCACACTTCCCTCTCCCCTCATTGGATTATACAAAAGACACATAAGCGAAGTGGAACGATTTGCCGTACTACCTGATCAGCGAAGACATAGTCTCGATCAAGAAGCAGCCCGGCATTACATAGACCTCGATCGATACAACAAAGAACATATCAAGTACATGACGTGGGAAAATGCAACGAACTATTATTCCGATGATTCCCTTCAAAAACATGGCATCGTCCCTTGGAATATCCTCAGCTATTATAAACAGCTGAAATATGCATTCATCGAAAAAGACACCATGCGCATCATAAAATTATCAGCAGAGTTAGGTCATTATGTGGCGGATGCACATGTGCCTTTGCATACGACTTCTAATTATGATGGCCAACAAACAAACCAAGTTGGGATACATAGCTTTTGGGAATCCAAAATTCCAGAACAAATCCAAGATCAATTAGATGATTGGAGCGGGCCAGCAGAATACATACCAAACGTTCTTCGCGCTGCCTGGGATTGGATATTTGAATCGCATAGCTTGTTGGCCAACGTATTCACAGGGGAAAAATTAATCAATGAACGAATGCCTGATTCCAAAAAATACAGACATGGCCAGAAAGGTCTTAATTTAGAAAAGATGTACACAGAGCAATACATTGAAGCCTACCATAAACAACTTGATAATCAGGTAGAAAGACGATATCAAGCATCCATAAAACACATCGGAAATCTTTGGTATTCTGCTTGGCTCGAAGCCGGAGAACCTGATTTCAAATAATTTTGTGCAATTTTGCAGCATGAATGCATCGAAATTTGTCCAATTAAAGCACGGGAAGGACGCCCCGGTCAAACGTTTTCACCCTTGGGTATTCTCAGGTGCTATTGTCAAACAAAGTCCAAATCTACAAGATGGGGACTGGGTAAATGTATATAGCAGTCGGGAGGAATTCTTAGGTACCGGTCATTTCCACCATGGAAGTATTGCTGTGAAGATTATTTCTTTTCAACCTATTGAAGATAAAGTAAGTTTTTGGGAAACACGTATTCAAAATGCCTGGGATTTACGAAGCCTACTTCCCTTAAAAGACACCAATGCCTTTCGCCTAATTCATGGCGAAGGAGATGGTTGCCCCGGCCTTATCATGGATTTATATAAAGATGTACTTGTATTTCAAGCACATACGATTGGTATGCACCGTGACCGTGATGAAATCATTGAGGCTATCAAAAATGTATTAGGCAAGAAAATTAAGGCGATATACGATAAGAGTAAGGAAACATTGCCGACCGAATATGCACAGTCATGTACAAATGGTTTTGTTTTTGGCGAAGTGAAAGTACCTTATACAGTTAAAGAGAACGGGATTTCCTTTTCGATCAACTGGATTACCGGACAGAAAACAGGATTCTTTATCGACCAGCGAGAAAACAGAGCTTTATTGGCTCAATATGCACCAGGTAAATCAATCTTAAATACGTTCTGCTATTCAGGAGGATTCTCACTCTATGCATTAAAGGCAGGTGCCGCTTCGGTGATATCCTTGGATGCATCAGCCAAAGCTATAGACTTAGTAAATGCGAATATCGAATTAAATAAGATGCAAACGCTGAATCATCAAGCCATTGTAGGTGAAACGCTACCCTATTTAAAAGCTAATGAGGATGAATTTGACATTATTGTTTTGGATCCGCCAGCATTTGCTAAATCGATGAACGCCAAACACAAAGCCTTACAAGGATATCAAAAAATCAACGAATTGGCCTTGCGAAAGATCAAGAAAAATGGACTATTGTTCACTTATTCTTGCTCTCAAGTCATCACCAGAGACTTATTCTATAATATGTTGGTCGCAGCAGGTATCGCTGTGGGCCGGGAAATCCAAGTCATTCATCAAATGACGCAATCACCCGATCATCCAATCAACTTATTCCATCCAGAAAGCAATTACTTGAAAGGATTTGTATTAAAAGTATTATAACAAAAAAAAGGCAGCTCGAAAGCTGCCTTTTTCATTAATCAACAAATCGGAAGATTCGATTCCAACGAATTTTATCGAGAGAGAACAAAGGTTTGTTAGGATCAATCGACATCCAAACAAATACGGCTTTCCCCACAATATGGTCAGCCGGCACAAAGCCCCAGAAACGGGAATCGGCAGAATTATGTCGATTATCTCCCATCATAAAATAATAATCTTGTTTAAAGGTATAGGAAGCCATCGCTTGACCGTTCTTCAACAATTTATCACCAGCTAATACGATATCTGAATTACCTTCATATTTGATAATCGCCTCTTGGTATAATTTCACATTTTTGCGATCTAATTGAACCGTCCAACCTTTGGCAGGAACTTTTAATGGACCATAAAAATCACGGTTCCATTTGAAATCAACCGTATCGTGTGGAAACATGTCAATAAAGGTCAAGCCCTTAGGATCTTTAAATGCATCCAAATCAAATGACTTAGCCCAAGGCAAAGACTTCATTTCATCAATATGCTTCTTTGATGTGTTCAGTTTGTATCCGGCTAATTGATTTGTTGAATCAGCCAAAGGCAACCAATCCGCTGAATCATAACTCGCGTCTGGAGAGTTACGAATACCATACTCAGCAAAAAAAGCATCATCCAAATTCTCTTTTGTCTTCATAAAGACAGGATGCTGCATCTTTTCAGGGTTATCCATCGCCTTATTATTCACAAATACTTGTTGGTCACGAACCTCCAATACATCTCCCGGGGTGGCAACACAACGCTTCACATAAAAGGTACGTAAATCCAATGGAGCATCCCCATCCTCTTCAAAATTAGGAACATTAAAAACGACCGCGTCGCCTTGTTTGACCGAAGAAAAACCTGGCAAGCGATAGGTAGGAAGTTGCAACCAAGACAAATAAGACGGCAAATTCGTAAACCAAATCTTTTGATGTGTTAAAGGTAGTTGCAAAGGCGTTTTAGGTGTACGTACACCATAATGCATCTTGCTAACAAATAAAAAATCACCTACCATCAATGAACTTTCCATCGAGGGTGTAGGAATGGTGTAGGCCTCAAACAAGAAAAAACGGATTAATGTCGCTGCTACTACGGCAAATACAACTGAATCCAACCATTCACGGAATGGTGATTTTTGCTTTGGCTTTTGATTTTCGGTTGGTTTCATGAATTCTTATGTAAATATTTATCGATTAATTCTTGTGAAGGTTTGTAAATATAAGGATGTGGAAAGCCATTTTCTATAAATGTGGGATCCTCCATATTGGTGTAACGGAAATGACATGACCAACGAATTTCATCGTTCGAAATGACACCCGACTCATGCACGAGTAAGGTTGAAAAAATGGCTACATCACCCAATTTCATAGATTTTTGTACGCGTGGATATGAAGTCCGATCAAAATCAACTTCTGCAAATCCATTTTCAATGCGATCCGTCAAGGGTCCAAGTTTGTGTGAACCGGGATAAAAAATCACAGGTCCATGTGCAATATCAAGATCCATTAATGGCAACCAAACCACAACTGAATCGTCGGATGCTAACATCGACGTCCAATCTTGATGCAAAGGTGTCTTATAAAAATGCTCGGATTTAGCCAAAGAAGGATGATTGAAAAACAATACAGGCCGCGTACACATCAATGGATGTGATAGGCCCAAATCCTTTAACAAAGCCATCAAATCTGGATTAACAGCTAATTGATATAGCTCAACCAAACCACTTTGAATCATTTTTCCACAGGAAATAAACTCCTCCAAATGATGCTCAAAGAGACTTTGCATTTGCGTCAAATAATCTCCTTCAATCCCAAACCGCTTAAATTGAATGTCAAAAATCGCCTTCGCAGCTTGTTGAATTTGGCTAATTAATTGAGGATCAAAAAAGCCAGGTAATATGATTAAGCCTTGTTCTTGCAATTCTTTCTTTAAAGCTATACGATCCATGTTGCTTAATTTAATAAATCATCCATGCCCAAAACACCTTTTTTATCTTTAACCCATTCAGCCGCAATAACAGCCCCCAAAGCAAAACCTTCTCGGCTAAATGCCTCATGCGTTATTTCAATTTGATCAACTTTAGAAATATATTTCACGGTATGCGTTCCTGGAATAATAGATTCCCTCTGTGACCAGATAGCAACCTCATTCGGTGCAGGAATTTCATTGTTAACCCATTTAGTTTTTGCGGGATAAGCATCAATAATCCCTTCAGCAATCGTAATAGCTGTTCCTGAAGGCGAATCCTTTTTCTCTAAATGATGGATTTCATTCGTGTAAATATCATATTCCGGATGTCCCGCCATCAAAGTGGCTAGGGTTTTATTCAATTTAAAGAATAAATTCACACCGATTGAATAGTTGGAAGCATAAAAGAATGTCGAGTGATGCTTGGCTGTCGCTGACTCTACTTGTGCTTTTTGCTCAAGCCAACCCGTAGTACCACAAACAACAGGTATTTGCTTCTCGATACAAGTCATGATATTTGCAAACGCGGAAGCAGGATTAGAAAACTCAATCGCTACATCGACATCTTGTTTACTTAATTGGGCTAACTCCGCTTGATTATCCAAATCGATGCGAGCAACGATTTGATGGCCCCGACCAAGCGCTAAGCGTTCGATCTCTTTTCCCATTTTTCCGTAACCAATTAACACAATTCTCATAAACTTCATTTTTTAAAATTAAAGGATAAGCTCAACCCAGACACCATACCTTGTGATAAAGGGTCGATTTCCATGATTGGCTTCACACGAAGACTTAAATCATCCGACACATCAAATGTCTTTAGGTGAGCACTTACATTTGCATCAACAACATTCAATGCCCAAGCTAATGCCATTCCGATATATGTATAATCCCGATTTCGTCGAAAACCATCATTAATACGTTTCAATTGATTCACATCCAAATCGCGCGTAACCCCATCCTCATAGGGCACGGCTACCGTTGCAGGTGGCACATACGTTGGATCATCTGCATGGGGAGAAACAACGTAATAATAGTCCCTGTATTTCGTATAACGCACCTGGTTATAATTAGCAATCATTCCCAAGGTAATGAACGCTCCTGCAACCAAGGGCAACTTCCAGTATTGCCGATTGTATAATTGTCCCCACCCTGGAATCATCAACGATTTTAACGTGGCCTGCCGAGGAACGATTTTATAAGGTAATTTCAACGCCTTTACAGTTTCTTTTTTCACTTGACTCAAGGAGTCTAGTGGTACAGAATATCCCATTCGCCCAAGCATTAAGAAACACACAAAGCACATCAATCGAATAGGCATAACTTACGAACGAATAGCTTCTAGCACTTTCAATAATTCCTCTTTCGATTTGAATGTAATCTTCATTTCGCCTTTGCCTGCTTCATTCATTTTCAAGGAAACGGGCGCATGAAAGAAGTTGGTCAATGATCGTTGCCACTCCGTAATTTCATTCGCGTTTACTTGGCTTACACGGCCGGTAGGTATGTCCACCGCAGGTGTTGCGGATTGGCGAACGGCATCTTCTAAGCGACGAACCGACCATTCTTCTGAAATTGTCTTTAAATACAACTGCTGCTGTACTTCGGTATTTTCAACCGAAATTAAACAACGTGCATGCCCCATGGAGATTTTACTGTCACGAATGGCTACCTGAATATGCGGCGGTAATTTCAACAAACGCATGTAATTCGTAACCGTTGAACGATTTTTCCCCACACGAGCACCCAAATCTTCTTGACGTAAATCACATTCCTCCATCAATCGTTTGTAGGAAAGAGCGATTTCAATCGCATTTAAATTTTCACGTTGAATGTTCTCAATCAACGCCATTTCAATCATTTGTTGGTCATCAGCCGTTCGAACGTAGGCAGGGATACGAACTAAACCCGCAATCTTCGAAGCTTGCAAACGACGCTCACCTGAAATCAATTGAAATTTCCGAGGAGCCACTTTACGAACGGTAATCGGCTGAATAATCCCTTGAACGCGTATGGATTCCGCTAAATCTTGTAGAGCAGCTTGTTCAAAGTGCTCACGAGGTTGATAAGGATTGGTCTCAATAAATTCCAAAGGAATCTCTTCCATCAAATTCACGCCATCTAGGCCACCAAGACTATCCGCCCCTTGACGCGCAGAGCTTTGAAGATTCTCAGAATCCTCCAATAAAGCGCCCAAACCTCTCCCTAATCCGATACGCTTCTTATTTGCTTCTTGCTTACTGCTCATGTAATGTTAAATCATATGGTTTGTAAAAGGCCATTTTTCAGGATAATCTCCTTGGCTAAATTCAAATAACTAATAGCCCCCTTGCTATCTGCATCATGCAGAATCGCCGGAATACCGTAACTCGGCGACTCCGATAAGCGAATATTCCGAGGAATGATGGTTTCAAAAACCATATTTTTAAAATGCGAATTCACTTCGTTCACGACCTGATTTGATAAACGTAAACGCAAATCATACATGGTCAGCAAAATGCCTTCAATAACTAAACCAGGGTTCAAACGTGATTGAATAATTTTAATCGTATTCAACAATTTACCCAAACCCTCTAAGGCATAATACTCGCATTGAACCGGAATAATGACCGAATCAGCTGCGGTTAAGCTATTAATGGTAATCAAACCAAGCGATGGAGAACAGTCCATGATAATGAAATCATACTGATCCTTAATACCGGCTAAAGCCTCTTTCATTTTCCCTTCCCGATTTGTTAAATTAATCATCTCAATCTCAGCACCTACCAAATCGATGTGTGAGGGTATAATATCCAAAAAAGGTACCTCTGTCGCTAGAATACTTTCCGAAACGGTGGCAATCCCAACCATGCATTCATAAATACTTCGGCTGACTTCTTTGGGATTAAACCCAAGTCCAGAAGTTGAATTTGCCTGAGGATCCGCATCAATCAAAAGCGTCTTAAATTCCAATGCCGCCAAACTCGCAGCTAGATTAATTGCTGTCGTCGTTTTTCCAACACCACCCTTTTGATTTGCAATTGCGATAATCTTACCCATGAATGATTTGAATTAATTTTTCGTTAACGAATTGAACCAACAATATTACGAAAAAGGTTTCACATCTTTTTTCAAAATGGAACATCCGCACATGAAATTTTATCAATCAACTTGTGCTTGATTTAAACAAAGATATTTTATCTTGCCCACCGATTATCAACAACCTATACATGACACAAAATTCTACAGCACATCCGAAAGGCTTATATGTTCTTTATTCCACTGAAATGTGGGAGCGCTTTAATTTCTATGGTATGCGCGCCATTCTCTCCCTCTTTTTAGTCAATGCACTTGCATTTAAGCAAAATGAAGCATCGATTTTGTATGGTGGATTTCTTGGCTTAAGTTACCTCATGCCGATGTTGGGCGGGTATGTATCTGACCGCTATTTAGGCAATCGAAATTGCATCATTTTAGGTGGTTTAGTGATGGCAATTGGCCAATTATTCCTATTTGGTTCTGCTAGCACGTTCTTAGATAATTTCTCCTTGGCCAATACCCTTATGTGGGTTGGATTATTATTTCTCATCGTAGGAAACGGCTTTTTCAAACCCAACATTTCTTCGATGGTGGGATCTTTATATCCCAAAGGTGATAATCGTTTAGATTCGGCATTTACCATTTTCTACATGGGAATCAATACGGGAGCTTTCCTTGGAATGCTTATTTGTCCCCTAGTTGGCGACATCAAGGTGGACGGGGTGAGAAATGTAGAAGCTTTCAAATGGGGCTTTTTGGCTGCTGGGTCAGCCATGTTATTTGGTACAATTTTATTTTACTTTCTAAAAAACAAATTCATAGTTTCTCCTACAGGCGAAGCCGTGGGACTTAAGCCTGTTTTCAATCAAACACAGGTTGTATCGGAAGAATCAGAAAAGGCAGAATTTTCAACAAATTCGATTTTAACAACCATCGGCTTATTTATTATACTCGTTTTTGGAATCCACTTCTATATCGTTACAGCCGAAGCAAATCCCATTAAAGACTGGATTTATCCAATCATTTATGCCTCAGGAATCTCCTTAGCATTTTTGATTATGACGGATAAGACCCTGACAAAAATTGAACGCGACCGCATTTGGGTGATGTATATCATTGCTTTTTTTGTCATGTTTTTCTGGTCGGCATTTGAACAAGCGGGATCCTCATTAACCTTTATTGCAGACCAACAAACAGACTTACACTTTTTAGGCATCGAATTACCTCCTAGTTCAGTCCAAAATGCGAATTCGATTTTCATTATCTTATTAGCTCTTCCCTTCAGTTATTTATGGGTTCGTTTACAAAAACGCGGCATTGACCCCAACTCACCTACCAAACAGGCCATCGGCTTATTACTTTTAGCCATTGGATACTTAATCATCGCGAACCAAGTGAAAGATTTAGGAACCCATAAATTAGCAGTAGGTTGGTTTTTTGTCATGTACCTTTTCCATACCATGGGGGAACTTTGCTTATCGCCTATCGGCCTCTCGTTGGTATCCAAATTAGCTCCCAAAAGATTCTCATCTTTATTGATGGGAGTATGGTTTATTGCCAATGCTGCAGGATATGCGTTGGCTGGTACGCTTGGAGCCTTGCTACCACCGACCGAGCTTGTAGCCGGTGCTGCTTTGCCTAGTTTCTTAGGTTTCGAAATCCAAAACCTTTATGAATTTTTCATGGTGTTCGTATGTTTAGCCGGCTTAGCAGCCATTTTATTGTACATATTAGCTACTGGACCTTTAAAACGAATGATGCACGGCATCAAATAAAAAATATGCACGGACCTGACCATCATTTACACGAAAAACATTTAAAAAGCTCTGATTTTATCACCGACATGGTAATTGGCATGTCAGATGGGCTTACTGTCCCATTTGCACTCGCGGCAGGTTTATCTGGCGCCGTTGACTCCGCTGCTATCGTGACTACCGCCGGTATCGCAGAAATTGTTGCGGGTTCTATTGCCATGGGATTAGGTGGCTATTTAGCAGGCCAAACCGAACAGGAGCATTATGAAGCTGAATTAAAACGAGAATACGAAGAAGTTGAACGAGTTCCTGAAAGAGAAAAAGAAGAAATCAGGGAAGTCTTTGAAGATTATGGTCTAAGTCCTGAAGCCCAAGAGATAGTGGTTGAAGCGATTTCCAAAGACAAAGACAAATGGGTCGATTTCATGATGCGTTTTGAACTTGGATTAGAAAAACCCCATCCAAACCGAGCTCGAAACTCAGCATTAACAATCGGAATCTCGTATATAGTTGGCGGATTCATCCCACTTCTACCCTACTTTTATGTTGACCAACCTGTTGATGGATTGAAATATTCTGCCGCAGTTACCGTACTCGCATTATTGATTTTTGGCTATTTCAAAAGTAAAGTGACCGGCCAAAACCCAATCATCGGATCATTAAAAGTAACCTCTATTGGCGCTGCCGCAGCAACGGCGGCATTTTTGGTCGCTAAATTATTTCAATAACCAAGGGCCGTATCATCTCCTCTTGAATCAGCTCCTCCCTGGTATTTCCCATCAGGGAGGACTAAAATTCCCTCGACTAATCCGATATTCCCAGCAGGCGTTAACGCGTAACCTTTGGATTGCAAACGGACAATTTGCGCTTCGTTAAATCGATTCGCTTCATAACGTGTTGAATCAGGTAACCATTGATGATGGAATCGCGGAAATTCGACCGCCGCTTGAATGTTCATCCCAAACACCAAACTATTCAACATAACCTGAAATACACTTGTAATAATTGTAGATCCACCGGGGGTCCCTACAACCATTTTTAATTTATCGCCTTCCGTAATAATGGTCGGAGTCATACTAGACAACATGCGCTTACGAGGTTGAATTTCGTTGGCTTTCGTACCCACCAAACCATACAAATTAGGAACGCCCGCTTTGGCACTAAAATCATCCATTTCGTCATTCAACAAGAATCCTGCACCGCCAACAAATACCTTACTCCCATATGAATTATTCAAAGTAGTTGTGATGGATACCGCATTTCCAGTTTCATCTACAATGGAATAATGAGTTGTTTCAGGGCTTTCATAGCCTGGAAAATCTCCAGCAGCTACAGCAGAGCTTTTCGTTGCTTGATCAAATCGCAAAGAATTCATGCGATTCGCTAAATATGATTCATCCAATAATCCTTGAACAGGCACCTTAACAAAATCAGGATCTCCTAACCACTTAGCACGATCAGCGTAAACCCGACGCTCAGCCTCAATCATCACTTGGATAGTAGAATCCGACTGTGCACCCCATCGAGCCAGAGGATAAGGCTTAATCATGGTAAACAACTGACCTATCGCCAAACCTCCGCTCGACGGAGGAGGCATACCGATGATACCATATTGATTATATTGACTCACTAAGGGTTTTCTCCAAATAGCCCGATAGGCTTTCAAATCTTGAGGCGTAATCAAACCGCCTTGGCGCTCCATTTCCTTAACAAGCAGGTTGGCCGTTTCTCCTGCATAGAAACCACGTATCTTTTTCGCTAAAATTCTTTCCAAAGTATTGGCTAAATCTTTTTGAATAAATAATTCCCCTGGGGCCCATAGCGAGCTATCAGCCTTGACCATATAGGCTCTTCCCGGGTTATATTTCATGAAATCTGCCCGATTTCTATTGAGTCCACGCGCTTCTTTTTCAGTCAAAACAACGCCTTGGCGAGCTAAATCAACAGCAGGTTGAACAACATCTTTCCAAGGAAGTTTGCCAAATCGTTTGTGCATTGCTACCATGCCAGCAACAGCACCCGGAACCCCTACCGCGTGAATGCCCACGAAGCTTTTTCCCGCGATAACTTGGCCCGTAGAATCCAAATACATATCGCGAGAACCCGCTGTAGGTGCCATTTCACGATAATCCAATGTATAGGCTTTCCCTTTGGACGTACGATATACCAAAAAACCTCCCCCACCAATATTCCCTGCTGCGGGATGACAAACGGCCAAAGCAAAATTAACTGCTACAGCTGCATCAATTGCATTTCCTCCTTTTTTTAATATTTCCAGACCTATGGTACTTGCAGCAGGATGTGTACTTACAACCATTCCACGGGAAGCCTCTACCAGCGGCTTAAGGGTAGCTTGTGCAGATGCAGTTAACGTAGAAAGTAGAAAAAACAATGAGAATATTCGTTTCATAAGAAATTGCATTATTGATGAAAAGGCATTTTAAAAAAGCCACAGCGAATTAAAGTAATAATTTCCTCAAAACCGCAATTCATTAACATTGTGATAATAAAAATTTAAATTTACCTTTGTCTTACGTATATAGTATTTACCAACCAAAACGCAATTTAAAGTGGATATTTTCGAGAAAGTTGTCAAAAACATGGGACCCATTGGAGCCCACGCACATTATTCCCACCATTATTTCTCATTTCCTAAGTTGACCGGTGAATTAGGTCCTCGCATGACCTTCATGGGAAAGGAAATGTTAAATTGGTCATTGAACAACTATTTAGGATTAGCCAATCATCCGGAGGTTCGTAAAGCAGATGCAGATGCAGCAGCAAAATATGGTTTAGCCTACCCAATGGGTGCGCGTATGATGTCAGGTAATACGGATGAACACGAAGAATTTGAAAGACAATTAGCAGAATTCGTAGGTAAAGAAGATGCATTTCTACTAAATTATGGATATCAAGGTGTTATGTCAATCATCGAATGTATGGTAGACCACCGCGATATCATCGTATACGATGCGGAGTCACATGCATGTTTAATTGATGGTATTCGCTTGCACAAAGCTAAAATGGGTGATTACTACAAGTTCAATCACAATGATATGGACTCACTACGTAAAAACTTAGAGCGTGCAACGAAAAAGACACAAGAAACGGGTGGTGGTATATTGGTCATTACAGAAGGTGTTTTTGGCATGTCAGGCAAAGTTGGTTCATTAGACAAGATCGTTGAGATGAAAAAAGACTTCAATTTCCGTCTTTTGGTTGATGATGCACATGGATTTGGTACGATGGGTGCCAATGGTCGAGGCGTAGGAGAACATTTGAATTGTACAGAAGGTATCGATTTATATTTCTCAACATTTGCAAAATCGATGGCTGCAATTGGTGCGTTTGTCGCAGCGCCCAAAGATATTATCATGTATTTAAAATACAATATGCGCTCTCAAACCTATGCGAAAGCATTGCCAATGCCGTTCGTGATCGGCGGAATGAAACGCTTAGAATTAATTAAGAAGCATCCTGAATTGCGTGAACAACTTTGGTCGAATGTTCGTGCGTTACAAAAAGGTTTGATCGAAAAAGGATTTGATATTGGTGAAACAACATCCCCCGTTACACCTGTATTTTTACACGGTGAGTATGATATAAATGCGGTAACGAAGCTTGTTCGTGATTTACGCGAGAATATGGGAATTTTCTGCAGTATTGTCGTATATCCTGTTGTTCCTAAAGGACAAATTATGTTACGTATTATCCCTACGTCCTCACACACGCTGGAGGATATCGAATATACATGTACGTGTTTTGCCGAAGTACAAAATCGCTTAAAATCGGGTTATTACAAAGATTAGTATTGATTAAAAGGTAAATTTTATCTTTTTTTCACTTTTTAAACTTTTTTTTGTCTTTTTTATGAAGAATAATTTGCGAGCTATTCAAATTTTACTAAATTTCGCCTTATAAACGCTTCAAACAGCGAATAAAGACAATCTAATTTTTTTACAACCTAAAAATTCAAATTATTATGAGCAGATTTGCACAAGTGAAAGACCTAATTTTATCATTAGAAGGTGATTTCGAAAAA
>JACCDZ011707593.1_pt1 | contig 44539 bp, 36 predicted proteins | sample 7449551 | NCBI WGS metagenome assembly JACCDZ01 (sample SAMN15323452, study PRJNA562643) | freshwater metagenome | isolation source: river surface water | place: USA:Blue River Watershed | collected 2017-08-18
CACGATGCATTCTTGCTCGACGACGCCCGCTACATGAACGTGGTGCGCTCGTACTTTGACCGCATTGCACAAGAATTCTCCGCACAAGGAGGTGCCGCATGACCAACGACACCTTGCACGCCATCGCGGCACTCGTGCCGCACGGCAGCCGCGTGCTCGACTTGGGTTGCGGCGACGGTGCGTTGTTGGCCCATCTGCAACAACACAAGGGCTGCACCGGTTACGGCGTTGAACTGGACGACACCAATGTGCACGCTTGCGTGCAACGCGGCGTGAATGTATTGCAGCTCAACTTAGATTTGGGTCTCAGCGTGTTTGCAAACCAGTCGTTTGATGTGGTGCTGCAAATCGACACCTTGCAACACTTGCGCAATGCCGAAACCATGTTGCGCGAGACGGCGCGCGTGGGGCGCACGGGCATCGTCGCCTTTCCCAACTTTGCGCATTGGCCCAACCGCCTGAGCATTCTGCAAGGCCGCATGCCGGTGACCAAGCGCTTGCCGTATCAGTGGTACGACACACCCAACATTCGCGTCGGCACCTTCAAAGACTTTGAAGTGTTGGCCGAGAAAAACCACCTGCAGGTGGTCGATGCGTTTGGCCTACAAAACGGCCAACGTGTGGATGTGTGGCCCAACCTGATGGCCGGCACCGCGGTGTTCAAGTTCAACGCGTGAACAGGCTCGCGGCCATCGAGGCCACGAGCAGCAGCGCCATCGTCCAATTGAAAGTACGGCGATACACATCCACTTGCAGATAGCGACCCAGCTGTGCGCCCATCACCGCCCAGACCGCGATGCTGGGCAAATTGACCAAACTGAACAGCAGTGATGCGGCCACGACCAACCACACGTCGGCTTGTGGCGGCAGATAGTTACCAAAGAATCCCAGCGTCATGACCCACGCTTTGGGATTGACCCATTGAAACGCCGCGGCCCCCCAAAAGCTCAGGGGGGATTCAGCAGGGGTCGTCGCATTCTCTTGGGAGGGCGGGCCACTTCGCACCATGCCCCAAGCTAAGTACAGCATGTAGGCTGACCCCAGCACTTTCATCCCCATCTCTATTGCCGGGACACGAACAAAGAGCTCGGCGAGCCCTAGACCAACGACCATCAGCATGATGAAGTGACCGCAAGAAATTCCCAACAGGTGTGGCAGCGAAGCCCGAACACCAAAGTTCACGCCTGAAGCCAACAACATCATGTTGTTGGGGCCGGGGGTCACTGATGTCACGAAGGCAAACACCGCCATACTCGCCCACACGTCAACCGGCAAGCTCGTCATGGGTTACCTTTCCTTGCGCCCTGGGCACAGGGCGGCTCTGAACCCAGGGCCGCGTCGCTGGTTTGTCGGCTCAACAAAACAAGGGTGGCCATGATGCAAGCCGACCCCAACCAATCTAAGAGGCCAAACGGCACCTGCAACCACAGCACCGACACGAGGGCGGCTGACAGCGGTTCTGCACAGGCCAAGAGACTCGTGGTTTCAGGGCCGATCTTTTTCACAGCAGCCAAATAACCATAGAAGGCAAACAAGGTGCCGAACAACACGATGAAGACAACGGCCGCAAAAGTTGAAGCATCCCAAACACCGGGTACATCCCAGGGCTGACTCACACCGCAAAAACCCAATCCACCGATCAGCATCCCCCAGCCCACCAACACGCTCGCTTCGTTCTCTTTGAGCAACTGTTCCGGTTGAATGCTGTAGAAAGCCAACGCCACCGCAGACGCCAATCCCCAAAACAAAGCTTTTGGAGAAATTTGCAATGCGTGCCAATCGCCATGCGTGACCAACAAGAGCGTGCCCAAAAAGGCCAGCATCACCGCCATGCCTTCTGCACGCGTGGGCCATCGACGACGTACGCAGGCAAAGTACAGCGCAATCAAGACGGGGCCGACATACTGCAACACCGTTCCCGTCGCCGCGTTGGAATATTGAATCGCTGCGAAATAGGTGTACTGAATGGCCAACATGCCCAGCAGGCCGAATATCAACAGACTCACGGCTGAACGTTGTGTTTGCCAAATGCGCCCAATATCACGTCCGCGCCAACGTGCATAGGCCAACAACATCACGCCCGCCATCAGCAAACGCACCGTCACGAGCCAGCGGATGGTGATGCCCTTGTCCTGAAACACATACTGTGCACAGGCCCCTGAGACGCCCCACAACACCGCCGAGATCAAGGCCAAAGCAAAGCCTTGCTGCGTGTCGGACAGACGCAGCTTCATGCCAGGGTGAGTAGAGCCAATGCGCCGAGGGCCGCCGTCTCCGCGCGCAGCACTCGCTCGCCCAAACTCAATGCCACAAAGCCTTTGGCGCGCGCCGCTGCATCTTCAACATCGGTCAACCCGCCCTCTGGGCCGTTGAGCAAGACCCAGGTTTTTGTTGTGTCTGTCACGCCGTCGCGCCAGGACGGCAAGGCTTGTGTGCTGGCATGCAAGGACAACACACCGTGCAGCGCATCCGCTTGCATGGCTTGTTTGGACAGCCAGGCATCTAGGCGCTCAGGGACGTCAATCACGGGAACACGGTTGCGACCACATTGTTCACTTGCGCTTGCAGCAACGGCTTGCCAGTGCGCTTGCTTTTTTTCGGCGCGCTCACCGCTCAGGCGCACCACGCTGCGTTCCGTCATCAGCGGGGTGATGCGGTGGACGCCGAGCTCGGTGGCTTTTTCCACCAACCAATCCATGCGCTCGTTGGCGGGCATGCCCACGGCCAAGTGAACCCGAAGGGCGGGTTCGCATTCCACGGCTCGGTGTGCACCCACCACCACGTGCACCTCGCTGCGCCCCATGTGTTGCACCTCGGCGCTGAATTCACCGCCTTCGCCGTTGAACAGGGTCAGCGTGTGGCCAGGTTGCATGCGCAGCACTTGCACATGACGCGCCGCGGTGGGCGGCAAGTCCACCACCTGACCGGTGGTGAGTGGCAACGGGCAATAAAACCGTGCCACGCCTTAGCCTCGTCCACCCGATTGCGGCGTGAGACGCGGGAACGCCAAACTGATGGCGGGCTCGGTACCTTCGATCTTGTCGATCAACCGCAGCAAAGGTGTGAGCTCGCTGTAACGGCTGGCGGTCGAGCGGATGTAGTTGATGAATCGCGGCGCATCGGCCAAATACTTCGACTTGCCATCACGCAAGGTCAGGCGCGCAAAGATCCCGGCCACTTTGAGGTGGCGCTGCAAACCCATCCACTCCACCGCGCGATAGAAGGCACCAAAGTCGTTGTGCCAATCTTCAAAATCCATCAGTCCCAGTTTGCGCGCACGCTCCCAGTAGCGAATCGTGATGTCGAGCACAAAGTCTTCTTCCCATGTCAAAAACGCATCGCGCATCAGGCTAGCGATGTCATAGGTGATGGGTCCATACACCGCATCTTGAAAATCGAGCACGCCCAAACGGGGCTCGGCAGGATCATGCGGCATCATCAAATTACGCGGCATGAAGTCGCGGTGCACATACACGCTGGGTGCGGCCAAGTTGCGCTGCACGATGGTTTGGAAGGTCTTGTCCAACATTTCGCGCTGCGTTGCGTCGATCTGCAGCTGGCGATGTTGGGTGAGGTACCAGTCAGGGAACAACGACAACTCGCGTTGCAGCAAAGCCGCGTCGTATGCGGGCAATACGCCGGGACGGCTGTTCTGTTGCAACATGAGCAAGGCATCCACAGCGCGCAGGTACAGGTCTTGGTTGGCCTGCGGGTCGTCGGGCTGAATCACATCCATCATGGTTTGCGAGCCGATGTCGTCGAGCAGCATGAAGCCCTGTGGCTCGTCCCAGGCCAAGATGCGCGGGGCGTACAAGCCTGCATCGCTCATCAAGCGCGCGATGCGGACGAAAGGTTCACAGTTTTCTTTGTCGGGCGGTGCATCCATGACGATGCACGAACCTGCCGCGGTATCAACCCGGAAGTAGCGCCGAAAGCTGGCATCGGCCGACGCCGCTCGCACGGTACTCGGCACCACGGCATGCTTGGCCGCTTGGGCCTCTAGCCAGAGTTGAAACGCTGCCTGGCGCTCGGGCTGGGCCCATTCGATCACCGCAGTTGGATTTGCGCCCGGGGGCTGGGAGTTGGGGGTTGTGCTCATGGATAATCTAAATTCTACAAATGGCCCTGGCGGCTCCGATATGTCGGGGCGCGTTGCAAGGTGGGCCTGCTCTTTGAAAGACTTGTCGTTTTCATGCTGTTGCCCAATTTTCACCGCCAATTACGCGCCTTGTCATGGCTCGCCATTGGATTGCTGGGCAGCACCTGCATGGCACAAGCCCAGAACACGCCGCACTTGGTGCTGCGATCGAGCAATTTGCTACAAGAAGACATTCCGCCCGCATCGCGCAAAGAATTGCCGACATTTTTACAGAGCAACTCATTGAACGAAGAAAGCAGCCAGCGCACCGTGCTCGAAGGTGACGTGCGTTTGAGACGCGGGGAGATATTGCTCAAAGCCGATCAAGTGGATTACGACCAAGTGACGGACTTCGCCAAAGCGCGAGGCAATGTGTACATCAACCGTTCGGGAAATATTTTTGAAGGCCCTGCGTTAGATCTGCAAATTGACGCTTTTGAAGGTTTTTTCACCCAACCGAATTTCAGGTTGCTTAAAAACAATGCCTACGGCAGCGCCGAGCGCGTGGACTTCATCGACAGCGCACACACCGTCATGCACAAAGCCAACTACACCACTTGCCAGCGCAAGCCTGGGCCGGGCTGGATGCCCGACTGGTTTTTCAGCGGGGACAAAATTTCGATCGACACCGACCGCAACACAGGTGTGATTGAAAAGGGAACCATTCATTTCAAAAACATCCCGATCCTGCCGGTGCCCGAAGTGGAATTTCCCCTCACAGACGAACGCAAATCGGGATTGTTGCCGCCCAGCATCGGTGCCGACAACATTGGTGGCTTGGAAATCACACAGCCCTACTACTGGAATCTAGCCCCGAACCGCGACATCACGTTCTCGCCGACTTATTGGAGCAACCGTGGCATCAACTTGAACACCGAGTTTCGATACCTGGAGGGGGTTGCGCCGAATCCACCCTTCCAAGGCCTGATGCGCTTCAACTACATGGAGAAAGACCAACTGCGTGACGGCGCCCGGCGTTGGGGCTTGCAGTATCAGCACACCGGACTCATCAATCCGTACTTTGCAGGCGGGGGTCTGGGCTTGATCCTGAACATCAATCGCGTCAGTGATGACGACTATTGGAAAGACTTTGCGCTCAACAACGGACTGGGTGTTCAGCGTCTGCTGGCAAATGACATTAACCTGAACTGGACCAACGGCTACGTCACCACAGGGATTCGCTCGCAGACTTGGCAAACCTTGCAAGACTTGGCCAACACCAACAACCGCATCACGCCACCGTTCAACCGCGCGCCCCAATTCACGGCGCGTCTACAGCGTTTCAACATGGGCGGCTTTGATTTCAGCGTGGACGGCGACTTCACCCGTTTCACTTCTGCTCGTGACATCGATTGCGCCACGGCCAGTAGCAACAGCGGCAGCAAACTGTTTTACAACTGCGCCCCCAATGCAGATCGCGCCGTCTCATGGGTGCAGCTGAGCCGCCCGCTTATCTCACCGTTTGGTTACGTGACCCCCAAAATGCAGCTGCATGGGCGCAGCTATCAATTTGACGGCGGCTTGCCCAACACCCTGTTTTATCAAGGGCATCAAGGCCAGACGTCCGCCAGCATCAGCACCCCCACGTTCAGTGTCGATGCGGGCATGACATTCGAGCGCAGCAAGAACATCTTCGGGCGCAACTGGACCCAAACATTGGAGCCCCGCCTGTTTTATGTGTACACGCCCTATCGCGATCAAAGCTATTTGCCCAATTACGATTCAGGCGGCAACGCATTTAACTTTGCCAGCATCTTCACTGAAAACGCTTTTGGTGGGCATGACCGCATCTCCGACAGCAAATTGCTCACCCTGGGGGTGACTTCGCGTTTCGTGGATCCCGCGACCGGCGCCGAAGGCGCGCGCTTTGGGGTGGCGCAGCGTTTACGCATGCAAGAGCAACGCGTCACCCTGCCAGACGAAGCCACAGCCAAGGGCGGCCTTAGCGATGTGCTCGCCGGTGCCTCTCTCAACCTTTCGCGTGCGTGGGCGTTGGACTCCACGGTGCAATACAACCCCAAGAATGACAATTTTTTAAGGCGTGTTGTGGGGGGGCGTTACAACCCGGGCTCTTACCGCATCATCAACGCAGCGGTGCGCACTGAAAATGACGCATCCTCCAACGTGATCTCCAAGCAACTTGATATCGGTTGGCAATGGCCCTTGCATGATCTATGGGGTGGCGCCGATGACGTCCAAACGGCCGGCCGCGGTTTGGGCGAAGGCCGCTGGTACAGCGTGGCACGCATGAACCTCAACTTGGTAGAAAAACGTCCTGTCGAATCGATCCTGGGCTTCGAATACGATGCCGGATGTTGGCTCGGACGCACCGTGATTGAACGGCTACAAATTGCCGAAGGTGTGGCACGTCAACGGATTTTGTTCCAGCTGGAGTTTGTGGGCTTGTCGCGTGTCGGTACCAATGCCATGGGCTCCCTCAAAACCAATGTTCCGCGCTACCAACCCTTGCGGCAACCCACCATGACCCCCAGCCGTTTTGGCAACTACGAATGATGGCTCTTATGAACTTTCTCAACCCCCGTTTTTGTGCTGTCAGTTGTTTGTTGGTGTGGGCTCTGTGCGCCCACGCACAAACCAAACCCACGACCGGAATCAATGGCCGTGACTTCATCGTTGCGGTGGTGGGTGCTGTCCCCATCACAAACCATGACGTTTCTGAGCGCGCGCCACAAGTACGTGAGCAACTGAAGCAACAAAAACAATCGGTTCCCGAGGGCGAGGCCTTGTTGCGAGCCACCCTGGAACGTCTGATCGTGGAAAAGGCCTTGCTGCAACACGCCAAGGACGTTGGCATCAGCATCGAAGATGACGCTGTCACGCAAGCAGAACAGCGTCTCGCGGCCCAAAACCAATTGTCTGTAGAAGCCTTGCACAAGAAATCGGTGTCCGATGGCACCAGCGTGGCACGCTTGCGCCAGAACCTGCGCGACCAACTCACCCTGCAACGCCTGACCGAGCGCAACGTGCCCGCCCGCATCAAGGTCAGCGATGTCGAGATTGACCAAGCCGTGGCCGAACGCCAAAACAACGGCGCGAGCGCCAATCCTGACATTGAACTCGGTCACATCTTGATTGCGGTCCCTGAAAAGGCGAGTCCTCAAGAAGTGGCAGCCTTGCAAGCGAAAGCAGAAACAGCACTGGCTCAGCTGCAGCGAGGCGATGACTTTGCGCGTGTCGCGAAAGAGTTTTCTGACAGTGCCGAACGCGACAAAGGTGGCCTCATGGGGCTTCGCCCCGCAGACCGTTATCCGAGCTTGTTTGTCGATGCCATTGCACGCTTGAAAGTGGGTGAAGTCACTTCACCCGTGCGCTCAGGCGCGGGCTTTCATATTTTGAAACTTGTCACCAAACGTGCCAGCAATGTGCTCACCGTCACGGAAACCCACCCGCGTCACATCTTGCTGCGCCCCGGCGGACAGCTGAGCCAAACCACCGCACGCGCTCAATTGGCTGAATACAAGCGTCAGATCGAAGCAGGCAAGGCCGATTTCGCCAAACTGGCACGTGAGCATTCACAGGACGCAAGTGGCCCCGGCGGCGGTGACTTGGGCTGGGTCGCACCCGGTATGTTTGTGCCCGAGTTCGAAGAGGTGATGAACAAGCTTCAAATCGGACAAATCGCAGACCCCATGGTTTCTCGTTTTGGTGTCCACTTGATTCAGGTGTTGGAGCGACGCCAAGCCCCCATCAGTGAGCGCGAGTTCCGCGACATGGTGCGCAACAGCTTGCGCGAAAAGAAGTTTGATGAAACCTACCAGCTGTGGGCGCAAGAGGTCCGCGGGCGCGCGTATGTGGAATACCGTGATCCTCCGCAATAAGCGAGCGCCGTTGTGAAGCACATCGCACGCAAGCGTTTCGGTCAACACTTCTTAACTGACGGCGCCATCATCGATGGCATCGTTGATGCGATTGACCCACGTCCTGGCGACCCGATGGTCGAAATCGGTCCCGGCTTGGCCGCGTTGACCCAACCGCTGGTGGAACGCCTGGGTCGCTTGAATGTGATCGAGTTGGACCGCGACTTGGCGGTTCGGCTGCGCGAGCATCCACACCTGAACGTGATCGAGTCTGACGTGCTGCGGGTGGATTTCACGCAACTCGCCGTGAGCTTGAACGTCCCCCGCTTGCGCGTGGTCGGCAACTTGCCGTACAACATTTCATCGCCCATCTTGTTCCACTTGTTGGACCATGTGGACGTGATCCAGGACCAGCACTTCATGCTGCAAAAGGAAGTGATTGACCGCATGGTGGCCAAACCCAGCACCAGCGATTACGGACGCCTGAGCGTGATGCTGCAATGGCGCTACGCCATGGAAGATGTGTTGTTTGTGCCGCCCGAATCGTTTGATCCACCGCCCCGCGTGGACAGCGCGGTGGTGCGCATGGTGCCTCTGGCGCAGCCGCCCCAGATTGACGTCAAACTCATGGAGGCCATGGTGCAAGTGGCCTTCAGTCAACGTCGCAAACTGCTGCGCCATACCTTGGGTAAGTGGTTAGAAGCGCGCAACTTTTCAGGCGTCTTTGACGTGCAACGTCGCGCCGAAGAAGTTCCGGTTGAAGACTATGTGGCGCTGGTCCAAAGCCTGTAATCCTGACTTTTAAGCACACATGAAAAAACCCGTCAGCAGTGTCCTGCGACGGGTTTTTGTTTCGTGCAACCGCTGACGCGGTGTGTACGGGTTAGGCGGCGGTTTGCCAGTAGCCTGCGTTGAAGGGGCTGCTCATGCGCAAGGCCATGGGCGACACATCGACCAATTTGTCGGTGGGCATTTTTTCGCCTTCTTCCAACAAGTCGATCCCCTCGGGAGACACGCCAACTTTTTCAGCTGAAGGCGCGCGCGCCACAGAGAAAGAATAGAAGCAACGGAAAGGCACTTTGCGATCCGACCAATAGTCGGAGGCTTCGCGGAAGATGTCCAGCAACTGTTCGCGGGCTTCTTTGTCGAATTTGGCATGGGCAGGAATGTGCTCCAGCACCACGATGAAGCCAGGCTGGGGGCCGGACTTGTGCAAGGGGTCGGTCATGCCGTCGTAAAGAGAATCAAAGTTCTTGCTGGCTTGTGCCGACAAATTGAACTCCTTGGAGATGACGTCCAAGATGTCTTGTTTGCTTTGGGTTTGAGCCAAGTTGACATACAAAAAGTGGTGGCCAAGGCTCTTGGCCGCTTCTTGCAAATCAGGCACGCGGAAGGCGCGAATGGACTGAACGATGTTGGTTTTGACGGTACGCAATGGCATGGGAATCGCCGTTTCTGAGCTAAATGAAATCGTTTGATCTTCGGGTTAACCCGAAAATTGAAAGCGCAAGTGTCTTCGAATCGCCATAAAAAAGCAAGGGCCCCGCCATTTCTGGGGGACCCTTGAGGGGTTATTTAACCCAAATGGGTTAAATAAGTGGCTGATCCGCCTTTCAGCGGACCGCGCTGGCGTCAGCCACGGTCAGGGCCGTCATGTTGACGATACGGCGCACCGTGGTGCTGGCCGTCAGGATGTGCACCGGCTTGGCAGCGCCCAAGAGCACCGGGCCAATGGCAATGTTGCCGCCTGCCGCTGTTTTGAGCAGGTTGTAGGCGATGTTGGCCGAGTCCAAATTAGGCAACACCAGCAAGTTGGCATCGCCAATCAGGGTGGTGTCGGGCATATGTTGGGCACGCGAGTGGCCATCGAGGGCCGCGTCGCCGTGCATTTCACCATCGACCTCGAGCCAGGGGGCTTTCTTGCGCACCAGGGCCAAGGTCTCGCGCATCTTGAGGGCCGAGGGCTGGTCGCTGCTGCCAAAGTTGGAGTGCGACAACAAGGCGGCCTTGGGCTGAATGCCGAAGCGACGCATCTCTTCTGCGGCCATCACGGTAATTTCAGCCAACTGCTCCGCGGTGGGGTCGTAGTTGATGTGCGTGTCCACCAAGAACACCTGGCGATCGGGCAACAGCAAGCCGTTCATGGCCGCATAGGTGCTGACGCCAGGGCGATTGCCAATCACTTGGTTCACATAGTTCAAGTGCGTCAGCGGGGTGCTCCACGTGCCGCAGATCAAGCCGTCGACCTCGCCTTTGTGCAGCATCATGGTGCCGATCAAAGACAAGCGGCGACGCATGTCGATCTTGGCCAACTGCTCGGTCACGCCCTTGCGTGCCGTCATCTTGTAATAGGTTTGCCAGAAATCGCGGTAGCGGTGGTCTTGCTCGACGTTGACCACTTCGTAGTCCACGCCCTCTTTGAGGCGCAAGCCAAACTTCTCAATGCGCTGTGCAATCACGGCGGGGCGACCGATCAACGTCGGCTTGGCCAAGCGCTCGTCGACCACGATTTGCACCGCGCGCAACACGCGTTCTTCTTCGCCCTCGGCGTAACACACGCGCTTTTTGCTGGCACGTTTGGCAGCGGCATAAATCGGCTTCATGATCGAACCCGAGGCATAGACAAAGCCTTGCAGCTTTTCGATGTAGGCCTCCATGTCTTGGATTGGGCGTGTGGCCACGCCACTGTCAGCCGCGGCTTTGGCCACCGCCGGCGCGATCTTCATCATCAGGCGTGGATCGAACGGTTTAGGGATGAGGTACTCAGGACCAAAAGCCAAGGTCTCGCCCGCATAGGCAGCCGCCACCACTTCGCTCTGCTCGGCTTGCGCCAATTCGGCGATGGCATACACCGCCGCAATTTCCATCTCGTCCGTGATGGTGGACGCACCCGCATCCAACGCGCCGCGGAAGATGTAGGGGAAGCACAACACGTTGTTCACTTGGTTGTGATAGTCACTGCGACCGGTGGCGATGATGGCATCGTCGCGTACCGCTTTGACATCTTCAGGGGTGATTTCGGGGTTCGGGTTGGCCAAGGCCATGATGATGGGTTTGGACGCCATCTTCTTGACCATGTCTGGCTTGAGCACGCCGCCGGCGGAGAGACCCAAGAACACATCGGCCCCTTCGATCACATCGGACAAGGTGCGCGCATCGGTTTTTTGAGCGAATTGAATCTTGTCTTCGTCCATCAACTCGGTGCGGCCTTCATAGACCACGCCCGCCAAGTCGGTCACGAAAATATGCTCGCGCGGCATGCCCATCTTGAGCAGCAAATTCAAACACGCCAAGGCAGCGGCACCCGCACCAGAGGTAACCAGCTTGACTTTTTTCAGGTCTTTGCCCGCGACCTTGAGGCCGTTCAAAATCGCGGCGCCCACGGTGATGGCGGTGCCATGTTGGTCGTCGTGGAAGACGGGGATCTTCATGCGTTCGCGCAATTTGCGCTCAACATAAAAGCAGTCCGGCGCCTTGATATCTTCGAGGTTGATGCCCCCAAAGGTGGGCTCCAAGGACGCAATGATGTCGACCAACTTGTCGAGGTTTTTCTCGTCAATCTCGAGGTCAAACACATCAATGCCTGCGAACTTCTTGAACAGAACGCCCTTGCCTTCCATCACGGGTTTCGAGGCCAGGGGGCCGATGTCACCCAAGCCCAACACCGCTGTGCCGTTGGAGATGACCGCCACCAAATTGCCACGACTGGTGTACTTGAAGGCTGCGTTCGGGTCCTTGACGATCTCTTCACAAGGCGCCGCAACACCTGGCGAATAAGCCAAGGCCAAGTCGTGTTGGTTGACCAGTTGCTTGGTGGCTTGAATGGCCACTTTGCCAGGGGTAGGGAACGCGTGGTATTCGAGTGCTGCGCGGCGCAATTCAGCGCGTGCTTCAGCGCTGTTGTGTGAGGGGGTTGAGCTCAATGACATCTCCTGTTTTTGCAAATTTAGCGACGCCTCGACGGCGGCCAAGCTTGCTATTTAGGAATTCATTTTAGGCGCCTGTACTAGACATTTCGTGCGGGAATCTGCGTAGGCAAGTGGCAATGGTTTTTACTAATTCGCAAAAGCGAACTTAAGCACGCATCAAGGCCTCGATCTCGTCAGCGACAACGGGCACGCCGCGTGTGATCAATTCGCACCCGTTCGCAGTGACGATGGCATCGTCTTCGATGCGAATGCCGATGTTCCAAAACGCCTCGGGCACATCGGCGCTAGGACGAACATACAAGCCCGGCTCGATGGTCAGCACCATGCCTTCGCGCAAGATACGGCTAGGGCGGTTGATGAGTGTCTCGCCTGACAACGGGTCTTTGCGCTCACTGGTTTGGCCCAACTCAGAGGGTTCCACATAACTGCCGCAATCGTGCACATCCATGCCCAGCCAATGCCCCGTACGGTGCATGTAAAACGCAAAGTAGGCGCGTTTGTCAATCACGTCCTGCGCTGTGCCGTGCTTGTCTTTGCTCAACAAACCCAAGTCCAACAGGCCTTGCGCCAACACCTGAACCGTGGCGTCATGCGGATCGTTGAATCGTGCACCCGCGCGCGTTGCGGCCACAGCTGCATCTTGGCTCGCCAACACCAAGTTGTACAAGTCACGTTGCGGCCCCGTGAATCGGCCGTTGGCCGGAAAAGTGCGGGTGATGTCGGAGGCATAGCCGTCCAGCTCGCAACCGGCATCGATCAACACCAGCTCGCCGTCACGCACAGGTGCCGCATCGGCGCGGTAGTGCAGCACACACGCATTGGCGCCAGCGGCCACGATGGAGGTGTAGGCCGGAAACTGCGAACCATGCAAGCGGAACTCGTGCAGCAACTCGGCATCCAAGTGGTATTCGCGCACGTCTTGGCCTGCACGCAACATACGTGCAGAGGTTTGCATGGCGCGGATGTGGGCCCGCGCGCTGATGGCGCTGGCACGACGCATCACGTTTTGTTCATGCGCGTCTTTGATCAACCGCATTTCATCCAAAGGCCCGCACACATCGCGTTGCTGCCCGGGGCATTGCGCGCCAAAGCGCACACGTGCACGCACCGCGTTCAGCCAGTTGGCCACGCGGGTCTCCAAGCCTGCGTGCGTGGCAAAGGGGTACCACACGGTGTGTTGGTTCTCGAGCAGCTTGGGCAAGTGCACATCGAGTTCAGCCACTGAATGCGCCGCGTGGACGCCGAGCGCCTCTACCGCGGCCTCAGGACCTAGGCGATAACCGTCCCAAATTTCGCGCTCCATGTCTTTGGGTTGGCAAAACAACGTGCTGCGACCGGTGGCATCCAACACCAACCAAGCGTTGGGCTCGGTAAAGCCAGTGAGGTAATAAAAGTAACTGTCGTGGCGATACGGAAAATCGCTGTCGCGGTTACGCGCGCGTTCAGGGGCGGTGGGGATGATGGCCACACCGGCGTCCCCGCCAAGCGCCGCCAGTTGTGCGGCCAATTGCGCACGGCGCTGTGCGAACAAAGTTGCTGAAGCTTGGGTCATGAGGAGGTCGTTCCTGAATGTGGCGACGTGGACGTTGATGCATTGAGCTCGGCCAAGCGCTCGGGCGTGCCCACGTCGGTCCACGCCCCCGTATAAAGCGAGGCGGTGACAGCGTCATTGTCCATGGCGGCCCGCAACATCGCTGCCAGTGGGGCTTTGATGCCCTGCGGGTTTCCAGCCGGAATGTTGCACCAAGCGGCCTCAAAAAAAGCACGTTTGTACAGCGCGATGGTGCTGAAGGTGTAGCGCGGTGGCTCATGCGGGGCAGGAGCCGCATCTGCAGGCAACTTCGGTAAGTTCAGTGCGCGGCCATCTGCAGACAAACCAAAATCGCCACGCACATTGTGCGCAGGATTGGGTACCAGCCACAAATGGGCCAAGGCGGGGCTGGCTTGGAAACGCGCATAGGCCTCCGCTGAAAACTCGAAATCAGGCGCAAACACGTCACCCGCCGCCACCCAAAACACATCGGCCAAGCGAGGCAACGCCCGCACGATGCCGCCTGCGGTTTCCAAGGCACCACCAAAGTCGACGCCCTCGGGCGAGTAGTGCAAATGCATGGGTGTTTGGAGCGTGGACTCAAACACATCCCCAAATTGCGCCGGAATTTGCTCACCCAACCACGCGGTGTTGATCATCAAATTGGTCACCCCACCTCGCTGCAAACCTTGCATGGCCCATTGCATCAGGGGTTGACCGCGCACCTGCAACAGGGGCTTGGGATGGACGTCCGTCAGGGGGCGCATCCGCTCGCCGCGTCCCGCGGCCAGCAGCAAGGCCGTGGCCTGCGGATGGGAAGCGGCAGAAAAAGGGCTTTTTGTCATCGACATGCAGTGTAGCCAGCCGGTTGATGCCCCATGGAATGTTGGTCAGTCTGAGGTAGGCCGGCTCGCTAAAATGTTGGTTTTCCCTAATCACCCCACCGGAGTCGCCTGACATGGCAAACACCCAACAAATGGCCAGCGCAATTCGTGCCTTGGCAATGGACGCTGTTCAACAAGCCAATTCAGGACACCCCGGCGCGCCGATGGGCATGGCTGATATCGCTGTGGCCCTGTGGGGCGATCACCTGCGCCACAACCCCAAGAACCCGCATTGGATGAACCGCGACCGCTTTGTGCTGTCCAACGGCCATGGCTCGATGCTGATCTATGCCTTGCTGCACCTCACTGGCTACGACTTGCCCATGAGCGAGCTGAAGAACTTCCGCGTGCTACACAGCAAAACTGCCGGCCACCCCGAAGTAGGCGTGACTCCGGGCGTGGAGACGACCACCGGCCCTCTGGGTCAAGGCATCACCAATGCGGTGGGCATGGCGTTGGCCGAAAAAATGTTGGCCGCAGAATTCAACCGCGATGGCCATGAAGTGGTCGACCACCACACTTTCGTCTTCTTGGGCGATGGGTGTTTGATGGAGGGCATCAGTCACGAAGCCTGCTCACTGGCTGGCGCGTGGAAATTGAACAAGCTGATTGCGCTGTACGACGACAACGGCATCTCGATCGACGGCCAAGTGGCGCCTTGGTTTGCCGACAACACGCCCGAGCGCTTCAAGGCCTACGGCTGGAACGTGATCGGCCCCATTAACGGTCACGATGCCGCAGTGGTCAGCCAAGCCATTGCCTCAGCCAAATTGAGCGCTGACAAGCCCACCTTGATCGTTTGTAAAACCAGCATTGGCAAGGGCAGCCCCAACCGCGCCGACACCGCCAAAGCGCACGGCGAACCCTTGGGCGCCGATGAAATTGCATTGACACGCGCCGCCATTGGCTGGCCCCACGCGCCATTTGAAGTGCCTGCTGAGGTGTATGCCGACTGGGACGCCACCGCCCGCGGCAAAGCACAAGAAGCTGACTGGAACCACGCCTTTGCCGCCTACAAAGCCGCGCATCCTGCGTTGGCCAAAGAACTGCAACGCCGCATGGCCGGCGAGTTGCCCAAGAACTTTGCGCAAACCGTGGTCGACACGGTGATCGACGCCCACACCAAAGCAGAAACAGTAGCCAGCCGCAAGGCCAGCCAATTGGCACTGGAGCACTTCACCGCCGCCTTGCCCGAGTTGTTGGGCGGCAGCGCCGACTTGACCGGCTCTAATTTAACCAACACCAAATCCACCCCCAACTTGCGCGTGGACGCAGCGGGCCATGTGGTGAAGAACGAAGCCGGCCAAGGCGCCCGTCACATCAACTACGGCGTGCGTGAGTTCGGCATGGCTGCCATCATGAACGGCGTGGCCTTGCACGGGGGCTTCATCCCCTACGGCGGCACCTTCCTGACCTTCAGCGACTACTCACGCAACGCCATCCGCATGGCTGCGTTGATGAAGCAACGCGTGGTGCATGTGTTCACACACGACTCGATCGGCTTGGGCGAAGACGGTCCCACCCACCAGTCCATCGAGCATGCAGCGTCCTTGCGCTTGATTCCTAACCTCGATGTGTGGCGCCCTGCCGATACAGCCGAAACTGCTGTGGCGTGGGCAGTAGCTTTGCAGAACACCAACCGCCCCACTGCGCTGTTGTTGAGCCGACAAAATCTGCCCTATCTGCCCAAGGGCGATGTCGCCCCGCATAAAACAGCTGGCGACATTTCTGGCCTCGATGCCATCAACAAAGGCGCTTATGTGTTGGCAGAGCCCAGCGAAGTGGGCCTGAATAAAAAGCCGCAAGCCATCATCATGGCCACCGGTTCGGAAGTGCAATTGGCCATGAAAGCCCAAGCCTTGTTGGCTGAACGCAAGATCGCCGTTCGCGTGGTGTCTGTGCCCAGCACGACCACGTTTGACCGTCAAAGCGTGGCCTACAAATCTGCCGTGCTGCCAGCTGGCGTGCCACGCGTCGCCGTGGAAATGGGTTCCACCGATGGCTGGTGGAAATACGGCGTGTCTGCCGTGGTCGGCATCGACACCTACGGCGAGTCTGCGCCCGCCCCCGTTTTGTTCAAACATTTCGGTTTCACGCCTGAAAACGTGGCCGACACCGTTCAAGCCGCTTTGCAAAAACAGGCTTGAACACGCAACGGTTTTTAACTTCCTCCTGAGGCATTCACATGACCATCAAATTAGGCATCAACGGCTTTGGCCGTATCGGTCGCTTGGCTTTGCGCGCTGCGCTCAAGCACGGTTACACCGATATTCAAATTGTGGGCATCAACGACCCCAAGCCCTCTGACTACTTGGCTTACATGCTCAAGTACGACAGCGTGCACGGCCGCTTTGATGGCACGGTGGAACACACCGATGACGCGTTGATCGTCAACGGCAAAAAGATCAAACTCACCCACGAGCGCGACGCGCACAACCTGCAATGGGGCAAGCTCGGCGTGGACATCGTGTTGGAGTGCACGGGCCACTACCTGACCGAACCCACCAGCCAAATGCACTTGAATGCAGGCGCCAAGAAGGTCGTGATTTCTGCGCCTTCCAAAGACAGCATCCCTATGTTTGTGTACGGCGTGAACCACAAGAAGTATGCGGGTGAAGCCATCATCTCCAATGCCTCTTGCACCACCAACTGCTTGGCGCCCGTGGTCAAGGTGTTGAACGACAAGTGGGGCATCAAACGCGGTCTGATGACCACGGTGCACGCCGCCACGGCCAGCCAGGCGACAGTGGACAGTTCCTCTCGCAAAGATTGGCGCGGTGGCCGCGGCATTTTGGAAAACATCATTCCTTCGAGCACCGGCGCGGCCAAGGCGGTGGGCAAAGTGATTCCCGAAGTGAACAAAAAGATCACAGGCATGGCCTTCCGAGTTCCCACCTCTGATGTATCGGTGGTTGACTTAACCATTGAGTTGGAAAAGGAAGCCAGCTACGAAGAGGTTTGCGCGGAAATGAAAGCCCAAAGCGAAGGCGCCATGAAAGGTGTTTTGGGCTACACCGATGAGAAAGTAGTGTCAACCGACTTCCGCGGTGAACCGTGCGCTTCGGTGTTCGACGCCACCGCAGGGATCGCGCTGGACAAGAACTTCATGAAGATCGTGGCTTGGTACGACAACGAATGGGGCTACGCCCGCCAATGCTTGGAGATGGTTCGCGTCGTCGCCAAGAAGAAATAAGGTTCGCGCTTATTTCGCAAAGGCGCCTTCGGGCGCTTTTTTGCCCTTTGTCATGTAACTTTGTTTCGTAATTTTGCTATAGTGAACGCCTCGTGGTTACATCTCGAAGTGGCCGCTTCACCCAGAGACAACGAAAGAGAGACTCACATGGCTATCAAAATCGGCATCAATGGCTTTGGTCGTATCGGTCGCATGGTGTTCCGCGCTGCGGTACAAAACTTCAACGACATCGACGTCGTCGGCATCAACGATTTACTCGAGCCCGACTACCTGGCCTACATGCTCACCTATGACAGCGTGCACGGCCGCTTCAAAGGCGAGGTGTCGGTGGTCAATGGCGACTTGGTGGTCAATGGCAAAACCATCCACCTCAGTCAAGAGCGAGACCCTGCTGCGTTGAAGTGGAACGCCATTGGCGCTGACATCGTGATTGATTCAACAGGTTTGTTTCTCGACAAAGCTTCGGCCGAAAAGCACTTGGCGGCAGGCGCCAAGAAAGTGTTGATGTCCGCGCCATCGAAAGATGACACGCCGATGTTTGTGTTTGGCGTCAACCACCACACCTACGCTGGCGAGACCGTCATTTCAAATGCGTCTTGCACCACCAACTGCTTGGCGCCCATGGCCAAGGTGTTGAACGACAAATGGGGCATCAAGCGCGGTTTGATGACCACCGTCCACGCTACCACCGCCACGCAGAAAACCGTGGATGGCCCGTCCAACAAAGATTGGCGCGGCGGCCGCGGCATTTTGGAAAACATCATCCCGTCCAGCACAGGCGCAGCCAAAGCGGTGGGCGTGGTAATTCCTGATATCAGAGGCAAGCTCACCGGCATGGCGTTCCGCGTGCCGACATCTAACGTGTCCGTAGTTGACCTCACCGTGGAATTGAACAACGCCGCCACTTACAAAGAAATTTGTGCGGAGATGAAAGCACAGAGCCAAGGCGCATTGAAAGGCGTGCTGGGTTACACCGAAGACAAAGTGGTGTCGACCGACTTCCGCGGTGAGCCTTGCACATCGGTGTTTGATGCCGATGCTGGGCTGGCTTTGGATGGCACCTTCATGAAGCTGGTCAGCTGGTATGACAACGAATGGGGCTACTCCAACAAGTGCTTGGAGATGGTCCGCGTCATGGCCAAATAAACGACTGGGGCTTTTTAAGGCGTACCTGAGGCGGCAGACGCCGCCACCGAAGCCGGTTCTATCGGGGCCGTCACTGTGACAGCTCCCTCATGGCTCGCGCCGTGCGAGTTTGACGCCTCGCCGCCAAAGAGCACCAACATCCCCAGCACCACAAACACTGCCGCGCTGATGCGATGCACCCACGTCAGGGGCACCAAGCGCGTGATGCGCTCCCCAAACCAGACCACGGGCGCATTGGCCAGCATCATGCCCAAAGTGGTGCCAGCAACCACCGACAGCCACGACTTGTATTCGGCGGCGAGCATCACGGTGGCGATTTGCGTTTTATCGCCCATCTCGGCCAAGAAAAATGCGATCACCGTGGTACCAAACACGCCAAATTTCGGCTTGACGTCTGCGTCATCGTCGTCGAGCTTGTCGGGCACCAACATCCATGCGGCCATCGCCAAAAAAGATGCGCCCAAAACCCAACGCAAGACCTCAGGCCCCATCCAATGGGTGACCCAGGTGCCCAAACCGCCTGCCAGCGCGTGGTTGGCCAAGGTCGCCACCAAAATTCCCCACACAATCGGCCAAGGTTGACGAAAACGCGCCGCCAACACCAAAGATAAAAGTTGTGTCTTATCGCCCATTTCGGCGAGTGCAACGATGCCTGTCGAGATCAAAAATGCTTCCATTTTTTGATCCTACCGCAGCGATCTCTCAGCAAAATCGCACGATTTGGTGCATTTTTTGCTTGATTCCGGTGCTTCTTAGAAAAAGCGCTCAAAAGCGCACCAAAAAAGTTCAACTCTCCAAGGATTTAATTTATGGACGCACTCAAACAGGGCGCGGATGCTTTGTTCATCCTGCTCGGAGCCATCATGGTGCTGGCAATGCATGCCGGTTTTGCATTTTTAGAACTCGGCACGGTTCGCAAAAAGAACCAAGTCAACGCCTTGGTCAAGATCTTGGTGGACTTTTGCGTGTCCACAGTGGCCTACTTTGCCGTGGGTTATGGCGTGGCTTATGGCGCGAGTTTCATGGTCGGCGCGGAAACATTGGCTGATAAAAATGGCTATGAGCTGGTGAAGTTCTTTTTCTTGCTCACCTTCGCGGCGGCGATTCCCGCCATCATCTCCGGCGGCATTGCAGAACGTGCCAAATTTTGGCCACAGCTGATCGCCACCGCTGTGATCGTGGGCTTCGTCTATCCTTTCTTTGAGGGCATTGCCTGGAACCAACACTTCGGCTTTCAGGCTTGGTTGAAAGCGCTCACCGGCGATGAGTTCCATGACTTTGCCGGCTCGATCGTGGTCCACGCCGTGGGCGGTTGGATCGCCCTGCCCGCCGTGCTCTTGCTGGGCGCACGCAGCAACCGCTACCGCAAAGATGGCGCCATCTCAGCGCATCCCCCATCGAGCATTCCGTTCCTCGCTTTGGGCGCCTGGGTGCTCATCGTGGGCTGGTTCGGCTTCAACGTGATGAGCGCACAAACCCTCGACAAAATTTCTGGGCTCGTGGCCGTCAACTCTCTGATGGCCATGGTCGGCGGCACCTTGGTCGCGTTGATCGCTGGCAAGAATGATCCGGGCTTTGTGCACAACGGCCCCTTGGCCGGCTTGGTCGCCGTGTGTGCGGGCTCTGACTTGATGCACCCGATGGGCGCGTTGGTCGTAGGCGCTGTGGCTGGTGGCATTTTTGTGGTCATGTTCACACTGACTCAAAACAAATGGCGCATCGACGACGTGCTAGGTGTGTGGCCCCTTCACGGCCTTTGCGGCACATGGGGCGGCATCGCTGCAGGTGTGTTCGGCACGCAAGCCTTCGGGGGCTTGGGTGGCATCAACCTCACGGCACAACTGGCGGGCACAGCCTTGGGTGTCGTGTGGGCCCTGGTCGGAGGATTTGTGGTGTACGGCGTGTTGAAAATCACGCTCGGTTTGCGCATGAGCCAAGAAGAAGAATTCGAAGGCGCGGACTTGTCGATCCACAAGATCACCGCGTCGCCAGACCGTGAATCGAGCTGGTAACCCGCATGAGTTGTGGTTTTTCAGTCAGCAATTGCGCTAAATACAGGTAAACGCTTGGTTTTTTAGACAACTTGTGCTCCATAATGGCCGCAACCTTGTTGGCGCTCACGCGTACGCAAGGTTGTATTTGGTGATCGGTCAGTTTCGGTTCGGGACTCCATCGCTTTGTTTTTGTGTTTTAAGGAGTCCCTTTCATGGGCAACAAACTGTACGTCGGCAATTTGCCGTATTCGGTACGCGACAGCGATCTTGAGCAGTCTTTCGGACAGTTCGGTTCTGTGACTAGCGCCAAGGTCATGATGGAACGCGACACCGGCCGCTCCAAAGGTTTTGGTTTCGTAGAAATGGGCAGCGATGCCGACGCGCAAGCTGCCATTGAAGGCATGAACGGTTCACCTTTGGGTGGCCGTAGCTTGGTTGTCAACGAAGCGCGTCCCATGGAGCCACGTCCACCCCGTAGCGGTGGTTTCGGTGGTGGCCGTGAAGGCGGCTTCGGCGGCGGTCGCGAAGGCGGTGGCGGTGGTTTCCGTAGCCCCTACGGTGGCGGCGGTGCTGGCGGCGGTCGTCGTGAAGGCGGCGGCGGTGGTCGCGGCGGTTTCGGTGGTGGCAACAGCTACTGATCGATCTGCTTCACTGCAAATCAAAAGGCTCCCTCGGGAGCCTTTTTTTATTTAGCTTTGTCTTTGCGCGGCAGCAACGTGCCTCTCACACGGCCATTCAGTTGAATGACCCGCGCTAGGTTGTCGTAATCTAAGCTATCGGCAACAAACTGATCGCCCTCGGTTCCGCGCAACAACACCACGGGTAAATGCGAACGAACACGTTCGGTATTGGCAAAGAAATGCAAAAACTCGCTGCGCAATTCTGTCCGAGGCAATAAAACATCCTGTTTATTTTTAAAGGCTTCACGGACCACGATCGCACGATCAAACAACTGCACCTCCGAAGCGTCCGAGTTGATGACGCCACGTTTGGCAGTGGCTGTGGTGAGACGCCCTTCCGCATTCAATATTCGAACGCGAATTTCGTCGACTTCCAAGGTGTCGGTATCTGGATAGTGACGGCCCTCAGTCCCCACCATTTCACTTTTGAGCTTGCCATCTTGACCAAACACCCGGACTGAAAAGTCCTGCATGAAATAGTCAGGCACATGGCGAGGCACCTCTTCAAACGTATCGCCGCCGGAGTATGGCGTATTGCGCACCAACCAATACGTGCTCATGGCCATCAACCCCATCAGCACCAACGGCAAATATACAGAGACGCGGTCCCAGGCACGACGCACACGTAACCACCAAGAGACGTTGACCGACACAGTCATGAAAGATAGGCGCCGAGCAAATCTACATAGCAGCCATTCGCCACCAGCAGCAAGTCGCAAAATTCACGGGCTGCGCCGTGACCGCCTTCACGCTGCGTGACGTAATGTGCCCTGGCATGCACTTCGATGTGCGCATTACGAGGCGCACATGCAAATGCCACTCGCTGCATCACAGGCAGGTCAGGCCAATCGTCGCCCATGTGGGCGGCTTGTGACCAATCCAATCCCAACGTCTCTAAAATTTCTTGGGCCGCAGGCGCTTTGTCTTCGGTGCCATAGCGGACGTGCGTGATACCAAGGGCCTCTAAGCGGGCGCGCAAGGGGGCGCTGTCACGTCCTGTGATCACCGCGGGCGTGATGCCGGCTTTTTGCAGCATTTTGAGGCCGTGGCCGTCTAAGGTAGAGAAGCGTTTGAGGCTCTCACCACTCTCGGAGAACAACAAACCGCCATCGGTCAGCACACCATCTACATCGAAAAAAGCCACGCGAACACCTTGTGCCTGAAGCAACAAAGCCGGATCAAAATTTAAAGCAGGATGTGTCATCAAATGACCTTGGCGCGCATCAAGTCGTTGGTATTCAAGGCGCCACAGAGTTGTCCCTGCCCATCTACCACCAACACACTGGTGATCCGGTGCAACTCCATCAACTCAGCGGCTTCCGCTGCCAGAGCATCAGCGCGCACCGTATGGGGGTTGGGGTGCATCACTTGGGCCGCCGTGAGCTGGCGCATGTCGGCGCCTTTTTCAATCAGCCGGCGCAAGTCGCCGTCAGTGAAAACGCCTATCACCTGGTGCGCTGGGTCTACAACGGCTGAGGCGCCAAGGCCTTTGGCACTCATTTCACGCATCAGATCACTGAAGCTGGCCGTCGGTGGCACGTGCGGCACCGCATCGCCACTGCGCATGACATCGCTGACATGCGTGAGCAAACGTCGGCCCAAGGCGCCGCCTGGGTGAGAGCGTGCAAAGTCTTCGGCTTTGAAACCACGCGCGTCGAGCAGCGCGACAGCCAGTGCATCGCCCATCGCCATTTGTGCCGTGGTGCTGGCGGTGGGTGCCAGGTTCAGCGGGCACGCTTCCTTCAGCACGCCGGTGTTCAACACCATGTCTGCATGTTGTGCCAACGTTGAGTCAGCCCCCCCCGTGAGTGCCACCAAGGGAACACCTTGTCGTTTGAGGACTGGAAGAATGGCGGCAAGCTCATCGCTTTCACCGCTGTTGGAGATGGCAATCACCAGGTCCGTGTCTTTGACCATGCCTAAATCGCCATGACTGGCTTCGGCAGGGTGAACAAACATGGCCGGGGTCCCTGTGGAGGCCAAGGTCGCCGAAATCTTGCGTCCGACGTGGCCGCTTTTGCCCATGCCCATGACCACCACACGTCCACGAACATTCAAAATCGCTCGAACAGCCTGCACAAACGTGGAGGAAAGATGTGTGCGCAAGTGGCGCACCGCGTCGGCCTCGATATCCAATGTGTCGTGTGCCAACTGCAAGATGCGTTGCTCATCCAAGTTTCCGCTGGCCTTGTTTGATGTTTGGATTGGAGTCATGGGCAGATTTTAGGATGGGCTTATTTGCCAATGCAAAAGCTGGAAAAGATGACGCCCAACAAATCGTCAGGAGTGAACTCTCCAGTGATGGTGTTTAACGCGTTCTGACTCAAACGCAATTCTTCTGCCAACAAGTCCAAGGCTGGCACACGCGCCTGCAAGCTGGCGTTGGCTTGCATCAAATGCGCGTCGACCGTGTGAAGGGCTTGCACATGCCTTTCGCGCGCCATGAACATGCCTTCCGCACTGCCGCCTTGCCAACCGACCACGCGCAGAAGCGCTTGGCGCAAGTCGGGTAAACCATCGCCGGTTTTTGCAGACAACACCAAGTTGATCTCCTGTGTGAGATCCATGGTGGTCGTTGAAGGGGGAGGGCGCTTGTGTTGCGTGTCCGCTTTGTTCCACACATGCAACACCGGAACATGCGTTGCTAATTTTTCTTTGAAGCTTTGTTCAATCTGCGCGTCGGCATGGAGATAGGCCGCATCGGTTTGACGTGTCAGGTCATGCAAGAACAACACCGCATCGGCTTGCGCGATTTGATCCCAGGCGCGAGCAATGCCCATGCGTTCGACCTCATCCACTTCCGGATGATCACGCAGGCCCGCGGTGTCGATCACATGCAGTGGCACGCCTTCGATTTGAATGGTTTGTTGCACCACATCACGCGTGGTCCCGGCGATCGGGGTCACGATCGCCAGTTCGGCACCCGCCAGCGCGTTCAACAAGGAACTCTTGCCGGCATTGGGTTGGCCTGCAATCACCACGCGAATGCCCTCACGCAACAGGGCGCCCTGCTTGGTCTGCGCCATGACGCGCGCCAAATGCTGCTGCAAGCGTGTTAACTGCCCTTGCGCATCGGCTTGCTTCAAAAAATCAATCTCTTCCTCTGGGAAGTCCAGGGTGGCCTCCACCAGCATGCGCAAATGAATCAACGCGTCCCGCAGTTGCTGGATTTCGTTCGAAAACGCGCCCGCCAATGAACGACTTGCGCCACGAGCCGCGGCTTCGGTGCTCGCATCGATCAGATCGGCGACCGCCTCCGCTTGTGCCAAATCGAGTTTGTGGTTCAGATAGGCGCGTTGTGTGAATTCACCTGGCTGTGCCAAGCGCAAATGCCCCAGCAAAGGTTTCTTGTCTGGGCCCAACAATGCGGCCACCTGCATGCAACGCGCCACCAACAATTGCAGCACCACGGGGCCGCCGTGCGCTTGCAATTCAAGCACGTCTTCACCGGTATAACTGTGAGGGCTTGGAAAGTGCAAAGCCAAGACTTGATCAATCGGCACCCCACATTCATCCAACAAGGGCAGATAAGTGGCCTCGCGTGGTTTCAGTGTGCGTCCACACAGAGCAGCAACCCACACACTCAAACCCTTGCCACTGACACGCACAATGCCCACCGCGCCACGACCGGGGGCGGTAGCGATGGCAATGATGGGCGTGTCGTGTTGAGCGAGCATGGTGTGATTGTCCAGAAAAAAACCCGCCAACCGATCAGGGGGGCGGGCTTGTGCGCTTTCTGACCGAGGTCAGAACTTGGGCATGTTGAATTGTGGTGGAACACCCATGCGCACGTTGATGACCCATTGCTGGGCAATTGACAACACGTTGTTGGTGATCCAGTACAACACCAAACCTGCGGGGAAGAAGAAGAACATCACGCTGAAAGCCAACGGCATGATCCACATCATCTTGGCTTGCATGGGATCGGGTGGAGCGGGATTCAACGCGGTTTGCAACAGCGTTGTCAGTGTCATCACCAGCGGCAAAATGAAATAGGGGTCGGGCGCTGACAGGTCTTGGATCCAGCCCACCCAAGGGGCGTTGCGAATCTCAACGGTGGACAACAAAACCCAGTAGAGCGCAATAAAGACGGGAATTTGAATCGCGATCGGCAAGCAACCGCCCATGGGGTTGACTTTTTCTTCGCGGTAAATCTTCATCATCTCCATTTGCATCTGTTGTGGGTTGTCTTTCAGACGTTCGCGCATGTCCATGATGCGTGGGTTGATCGCCTTCATCTTGGCCATGCTTTGGTATGCGTGTGCATTCAACCAATAGAAGCCGGCTTTGAGCAATACGACCAGGGCCACAATCGACCAGCCCCAGTTTTTCAAGATGCTATTGAGCTGATCCAACAACCAGAAGAGGGGCTTCGCCAAAATAGTCAACCACCCATAGTCTTTGACCAATTCCAGTCCCGGGTAAAGAGCCTCAAGTTTGTTTTCCTCTTGCGGACCAGCAAACAAGGTGGCGTTGACGCTCACGGTTTGACCAGGCTTGATGGTTTCCAGTGGGGCGATCAAGGTTGCGCGGTAACAGCAATCGGCCATGCTGGCACCAATGTCCACGGCATCCATCGATATGTTGCGGTTCATGCCATCGGGCAGGATCCAGGCACTTGCAAAGTAGTGCTGAACCATGGCGATGTACCCTGTTGAGGATTGTTTCTCGATGTCAAATTTTTTCTTCTTGATGTCGGCAAACTCCACCTTTTGGTATTTCTGCGCCGCTGTGTAAACCGCAGGCCCTGTGAAGGTGGAATAAAACGACGACTCGCCCGCCAGCTTGTTGCCATCTCGCACCAGTTGGAAATACAACTGCGGCGACACTTCTTGAGTGCTTGCGTTGACGATGTCATGCTTGACGGCCATGTGGTAAGCACCGCGCTGGATGGTGTAGGTTTTGACCAGCTTTACGCCGTTCTGTGTTGCCGATTCAAAAGTCACCGACAACTCATTGCTGCCATCCTTAAGCTTGCGGATGCCCGGACGAACCGTCATGGGCGTTTTGTGGGTAGGCAATGCAACACCCGCAACACTGGAAATCAAACCAGTTTGAGCGAGATAGATACGATCTTTGCTGTCATCGAGCAAGACCACATTGCTCCCCGGTTTGTGCTCATCCACATGGTTCAATAATTCCACGCGTGACAGGCTGCCGCCTTCGGTATCAAAACTCAACTTGAGAACATCGGTTTCTAACTCCACCGATTCTTTGCTAGCAGCACGTGCTTCAACCACGGGCACAGCCGCCTGGCTCGAAGGCACAACCGCAGTGGGTACGCCTGCAGCTGAAGGTGCAGCCGATGCGACGTCAGCCGCTACTTTTGCTGGTGGTGTCGGTGTGGGGAAAAAAGTGGCCTTGTTCCCGTTGTGAATTTGCCATTGGTCCCACAAGAGAACCATTGAGAAGCCAAAGATCACCCACAAAATGGTGCGGCGAATGTCATTCATGAAGTTTTCTTTCCAGTGTTGGAAGCAGACAAAGAAGTGAACAAGGTGGGTGGCACGGGATCCTTTCCCCCTGCACACCACGGGTGGCATCGCGCCAATCGGCGAAGCGTCAGATAGGAGCCTTGCGCCGCCCCGTGCTGGTTAAGCGCTTCAAGCGCATACACAGAACACGTTGGTTCAAACCGACACAATGAACCCAACCAAGGGCTGAGAAGTAGGCGATACCCGCGCACCAGTGAAACCAAGAGCGCCTTCATCACGTTGCGCCTACTTTGGCAAACAGCTGTTGCAGCTCGGTACGAATGGTTTGTTTCATCACGTCCGACGCTGCGCTGACGAATTGGGGGGCATTGAACGATGCCCTCAGACGCACGACATAGGCTGTTGGTTTCAAGGACGACTCAAACTCGTGCGAAACCGCATGAATTTGGCGGCGAATCATGTTGCGCGTCACCGCGCGCTTTGCCCAGCGTTTCGGGGTCAACGCCCCCATTTTCAAAACACCATCAACAAAGAGGGCCGGGGTTTCTTCAAACCCAGACCCTGCTTCGTTTTTGAACGTAGGTTGCCACTGGTGCAACACAAAATGAGGCGTACGAGAAACCGACCCAGCCGTCATCACGGCCTGGAATTCTGACCACTGTTTCAGACGTTCCACGGCGCTTGGGTCGCGGGCCTGCTCAGCGGGCAAGAATTAGACGGCCAGACGCTTGCGACCTTTAGCGCGACGGGCATTGATCACCGCGCGGCCACCGCGGGTTTTCATGCGGACCAAAAAGCCATGGGTGCGGGCACGACGGGTTTTAGATGGTTGGTATGTGCGTTTCATGTTTTTTCCAAAAAAGCTAAGTCCCTGCGTAATCAGGGAAACCAATGATTATCTCAAATTTTTAGACGACTTGCTGACTTTTATCCACACTCTTTGAAACGATGGGTTTGAAAAAGTCTTTTCATTTTCTGTTGCCTGTGGATAAATTTTTGATAAAGTGGTCTCTTGGCTGTATTTTTTTGACAGCTATCCACAGATAAATATTTCATGATTCAGGGACTTCCTCCTTCTGCCACCGATGGCCAATCGCCCCCTTCTGGCGATAGCTTGTGGGCGGCCTGTGTCGATCAGTTGGCGCAAGAGCTGCCTGAGCAGCAATTCAACACCTGGATCAAACCTCTGGTCGCCCAAATTTCTGAGGACCTGACCAAAGTGGTGATTTTGGTAGGTAACCGCTTCAAACTCGACTGGATCCGTGCCCAATATGCCAATCGAATTGCTGGTTTATTGCAACATCTTCATGGTCACTCCATTCAAGTTGAGTTAGCGATCACTCCCAAAGAAAACCCCGTAAAAATTAAGACAGTCCCTTTTTCTCAAGAACTAGAGTCTTTGCCAGAAAGCTTTGTCGGACTTGAAGAGGGCATTCCCACTGGCCCCCGCACACGGTTGAACACGGCATTGACCTTTGACACCTTGGTCGAAGGTACAGCAAACCGTATGGCTCGTGCGGCAGCAATGCACGTGGCCACCATGCCTGGGCAGCTGTACAACCCTTTGTTCATCTATGGTGGTGTCGGTCTGGGTAAGACCCATTTGATGCACGCGGTGGGTAACAAACTTCTGGCTGAGCGGCCAGATGCCAAAGTTCTCTACATCCACGCAGAGCAATTCGTTTCGGATGTGGTTAAAGCCTATCAACGAAAAACCTTTGACGAATTCAAAGAGCGCTACCACTCGCTCGATTTGCTTTTGATTGACGATGTCCAATTCTTTGCCAACAAAGAACGCACACAGGAAGAGTTTTTCAACGCTTTTGAAGCCTTGCTGGCTAAAAAATCACACATTGTGATGACCAGCGACACGTATCCAAAAGGTCTAACAGACATCCATGAGCGCCTGGTTTCCCGATTTGATGCGGGTCTGACCGTGGCCATCGAGCCTCCCGAACTTGAAATGCGGGTCGCCATTTTGATCAGCAAGTCTCGTGCTGAAGGCTCTGAAATGCCTGAGGAAGTTGCCTTTTTTGTTGCTAAGAACGTACGTTCTAACGTGCGTGAGCTCGAAGGTGCCTTGCGTAAAATTTTGGCCTATTCCAGGTTCAACCAAAAGGAAATATCGATCCAATTGGCACGCGACGCCTTGCGCGATCTGCTGTCTATCCAAAATCGTCAAATTTCGGTTGAAAACATCCAAAAAACTGTTGCTGACTATTACAAGATCAAAGTGGCAGACATGTACTCTAAGAAGCGACCTGCTTCTATTGCCAGACCCCGCCAAATTGCCATGTACTTGGCCAAAGAGTTGACGCAAAAAAGCCTGCCTGAAATTGGTGAACTCTTTGGCGGACGTGATCACACCACGGTGCTCCATGCAGTTCGAAAAATCACTGCTGAACGCCAACAAATGGCAGACCTCAACCAACAACTCCACGTTCTTGAGCAAACGCTCAAGGGCTGATCAATCACCAGAACAACCTTGTGGGTAGTTTCTGAATAACACCAGAGTTATCCACAGAAAAGAATGAAAGTCAAAGTTATCCAGATTCAGAAGACAGCAAAAACGCGCGTTTACCAACACCTTTCAAGTTGACTCAAGTCCTTGAAAAAAAAGAGGAAAATGCCGTTGTCCACAGAAAACTGCTTTGCTTATCTACTACTACTAATTTAAATAAAGAAAACAAGAGGAAGAGATGATCGTACTGAAGGCCACCCAAGACAAAGTTTTGTCTGTTTTGCAATCTGTTGCAGGCATCGTTGAACGTCGTCACACATTGCCTATCTTGGCCAATGTGTTGATTCGTAAAACAGGGAGTGCCTTGCAATTGACAACCAGCGATTTAGAAATCCAAATTCGCACCACCGCAGAGTTGGATGGCGATGCTGGCAACTTCACCACCACGGTAGGTGCTCGCAAATTGATTGATATCTTGCGCACCATGCCTTCAGACCAAACGGTGAGCTTGGAATCCAATCAAAACAAATTGATTTTGAAAGGTGGTAAGAGCCGATTCACGTTGCAAAGCTTGCCTGCAGAAGATTTTCCTTTGGTTCAAGAAGCAGCTAACTTTGGTCCTTCCTTTAGCGTGCCTCAAAAAACGCTGAAAGAGCTGTTGCATCAAGTGTCGTTTGCGATGGCTGTGCATGACATCCGCTACTACCTGAATGGCATCTTGTTTGTGGCTGAAGGCAAGCAATTGAGCCTGGTTGCAACCGATGGTCACCGATTGGCTTTTGCCTCATCTACCTTGGATGTCGAAGTGCCACGTCAAGAAGTGATCTTGCCTCGTAAAACTGTGCTCGAAATGCAGCGGTTGCTGAGTGACAAAGAGGGTGCGATTGAAATGCAATTTGCAGGCAATCAAGCCAAGTTCACGTTCGATGGCATGGAGTTTGTAACCAAATTGGTCGAAGGCAAGTTCCCCGACTACAACCGTGTGATCCCAAAGAACCACAAAAATACCATCACCATGGGCCGTACGGCGTTGTTGGCAACTTTGCAACGTACAGCGATTCTGACAAGCGAAAAATTCAAAGGTGTGCGCTTGAATTTGGAGCCCGGTGTGTTGCGCGTGGCATCCAGCAATGCCGAGCAAGAAGAGGCTGTGGACGAGCTCGAAATTGACTACAACGGTGATGCCATTGAGATTGGCTTCAATGTGACTTATTTGATTGATGCATTGACCAACATGGATCAAGACATGGTTCAAGTTGATCTAGCCGATTCAAACAGCTCTGCACTCATCACGATCCCTGACAACACCACGTTCAAATATGTGGTGATGCCAATGCGTATCTAACGCATTGTTTTTCCCTTTTTATCGATTGACCTCGTGAGGCGCTTGTGCCCCACGCACGAAGACTTGCTATGACTGAACCCACTCAAACTCCTGAAACCCCAGTGACACCCCCAGCCGGTGAGGGCTATGGTGAAGGATCTATCCAAATTTTGGAAGGCCTTGAAGCGGTTCGCAAGCGTCCGGGGATGTACATCGGTGACACCTCTGATGGCACGGGTTTACACCACTTGGTGTTTGAGGTGGTAGACAACTCCATCGACGAAGCCTTGGCAGGTCATTGTGATGACATCGTGGTCACGATTCACAGTGACAACTCCATCAGCGTCACAGACAACGGCCGTGGTATCCCAACTGGCGTGAAGATGGATGACAAACACGAGCCTAAGCGCAGTGCTGCTGAAATTGCGTTGACCGAATTGCACGCAGGTGGCAAATTCAACCAAAATAGCTACAAGGTGTCGGGTGGCTTGCACGGCGTGGGCGTGTCTTGCGTGAATGCGTTATCCAAATCACTGCGGTTGATTGTGCGCCGCGAAGGCAAGGTGCACACCTTGGAGTTTTCTAAGGGTTTTGTACAAAACCGTTTGATTGAAGTTGTCGATGGCGTTGAAGTGTCACCCATGCGTGTGACCGGCGAAACAGAAAAGCGTGGCACGGAAGTGCATTTCTTGCCTGACACAGAAATCTTCCAGCAGAACAACGATTTCCATTACGAGATTTTGAGCAAGCGTTTACGTGAGCTCAGCTTCCTGAACAATGGTGTGCGCATCCGTTTGAAAGATGAACGCACAGGCAAAGAAGACGATTTTTCAGGCGCCGGCGGCGTCAAAGGTTTTGTGGACTTCATCAACTCGGGCAAGAAAGTGTTGCACCCCAACGCGTTCTATGCAGAGGGCGAGCGCCCTGCAGATACCTATGGTGGTATCCCTGGTACCAGTATTGGTGTCGAAGTGTCCATGCAGTGGAACGATGGCTACAACGAGAGCGTGCTCTGTTTCACCAACAACATTCCTCAGCGCGATGGAGGCACGCACTTGACGGGTTTGCGTGCGGCGATGACGCGTGTGATTAACAAATACATCGAAGAAAACGAATTCGCCAAGAAAGCCAAAGTTGAAGTGTCAGGAGATGACATGCGCGAGGGCTTGTGTTGCGTTTTGTCGGTGAAGGTTCCTGAACCCAAGTTCAGTAGCCAGACCAAAGACAAGCTGGTATCGAGCGAAGTGCGCGCCCCAGTTGAAGACATCGTTGCCAAAACCTTGACCGATTATTTGCAAGAGCGCCCCAACGATGCCAAGATCATTTGCGGCAAGATTGTGGAAGCGGCGCGTGCACGCGAAGCAGCGCGCAAAGCGCGCGAGATGACGCGTCGCAAAGGCGTGTTGGATGGTATGGGCTTGCCAGGCAAGTTGGCTGATTGCCAAGAGAAAGATCCATCCCTTTGCGAAATCTACATCGTGGAGGGTGACTCTGCGGGTGGTTCTGCCAAGCAAGGTCGCGATCGTAAATTCCAAGCCATCTTGCCTTTGCGCGGCAAGATCTTGAACGTTGAAAAAGCACGTTACGAAAAGCTGCTGACCAGCAACGAAATTTTGACGCTCATCACCGCCTTGGGCACCGGTATTGGCAAAGCCAGTGCCGAGTCAGGTAAGTCAGCGACCGATGACTTCAACGTCGACAAACTGCGTTACCACCGCATCATCATCATGACCGACGCGGACGTTGACGGCGCACACATCCGCACCTTGTTGTTGACCTTCTTCTACCGCCAGATGCCCGAGTTGGTGGAACGTGGCCATATCTACATTGCCCAGCCGCCACTCTACAAAGTGAAAGCCGGCAAAGAAGAGCTGTACCTCAAAGATGCCTCCGCATTGGATGGCTTCTTGCTTCGCATTGCTTTGAAAGACGCGAGCATCTCTACGGGGGGTGCTAACTCACAGACCCTGAGTGGGGATACCCTAGGCGAATTGGCGCGCAAACACCAAGTGGCTGAGGGCGTGATTGCTCGTTTGAGCGGATTCATGGACATGGAAGCTTTGCGCGCCATGGCAGACGGTGTGTCCGTCAACCTCGATACGGTGGCCGATGCTGAAAAGTCCGCTATCGCCATGCAAGAAAAACTGCGTGAACTCGGCAGTGGTTCTGAAGCTTCAGGCGAATTCGATGTGCGCACCGACAAACCCATTTTGCGCATCAGCCGTCGCCACCATGGCAACGTCAAGAGCAGCGTGATCACGCAAGACTTTGTGCATGGCGCCGACTATGCCGCCTTGGCCGAAGCTGCACAAACCTTCCGCGGTTTGTTGGGTGACGGCGCCAAAGTGCATCGTGGCGAGGGCGAAAAGGCCAAAGAAGAAAAAGTCTCAGACTTCCGCCAAGCCATGAAGTGGTTGATTGGTCAGGCCGAGAACGCAACAGCACGCCAACGTTACAAGGGCTTGGGCGAAATGAACCCAGAACAACTGTGGGAAACCACGATGGATCCGAACGTGCGTCGCTTGTTGCGCGTGCAAATCGACGATGCCATCGAAGCCGACCGCGTGTTCACCATGTTGATGGGCGACGAGGTGGAGCCCCGCCGCAACTTCATCGAGCACAACGCCTTGCGCGCTGCGAACATCGACGTTTAATCCATCAGGCCGGCACGAAAGTCGTCGACGGCCTGCACCAACTCCTCGCGGGTGTTCATCACAAAGGGGCCATATTGCGCAATGGGTTCGTTCAGTGGCTGTCCTGCAATCAGAATCGCGCGCGCGTTGGGTTTCGCACGCAACACCACGGTGTCGCCGTCATTGTTCAGTATCGCCATGCGTTTGATGGGAACCCCTGTGGCCTCTCCGTCGTGCAACACCTCTAAGCCACCGCGGTACACATAAACAAATGCGTTGTGTGTCCGCGGTAGTGCTTGTTCAAACACCACGTCCGCTTTAGCAGGGAAGTGCAGATCTAAATAAAAAGGCTGGGTGTGATCGCGTTGCATGGCACCATCGGTGCCGTGTGAGTGGCCAGCAATCACGCGCACCAAGACACCCTTGTCGGTCGTGACTTCAGGGATGTCGTGGCTTTGAATGTCACGGTACCAGGGCTCACACAGTTTGTTTTTGGCGGGCAGGTTGAGCCAGAGTTGAAAGCCTTCCATCACGCCTTCTTCTTGCTCAGGCATTTCGCTGTGTGTCAGCCCTCGGCCTGCGGTCATCCATTGCACGCCGCCGTTTTGCAGCAAGCCCTCATGGCCACCGCTGTCTTTGTGACGCATGCGCCCTGCAATCATGTAGGTCACCGTTTCAAAGCCACGGTGCGGGTGATTGGGGAAGCCCGCGATGTAGTCGCCGGGGTTGTCGCTGCCAAATGCATCGAGCATCAAAAAGGGGTCGAGGCGTTCTTGTAAATCATGGCTCAGCACGCGTGTGAGGCGAACACCCGCGCCGTCTTGCGTGTCTTGGCCCTGCACCAGCCGTTCGACACTGCGCCCTTGTGTGACGGCGCTCATGCGACGGCGTAGCCTTCGTCTGCAATCGCGTGCGCAATGTCTTCGCGCGGCAGTGCGCTCTGCACTTCCACTTTGCCTGTGCTGCGGTCGATCTCAACTTTTGCATTGGGGTCCAAGCGCGCAATGGCTTTTTTGACCGCCATTTCACAATGGCCGCAGGTCATGCCTTGAACTTGAAAGCTGTTGTCCATGCTTCACTCCTTTGAAAGATGTAACCTTACCCTATGTCTGATTTGTCTTGTGATATTGGTATTGGTGGCATGACCTGCGCCTCCTGTGTGGCCCGCGTGGAACGTGCAATTGCAAAGCTCCCAGGGGTTGAATCCGTGAGCGTGAACTTGGCCACCGAATCTGCCCGTGTGGTTTGGGCGCCATTCCAAGTCAACGAGACCGATCAGACACAACAAGCCCGTCTGCGTCGTGCCGTGCGTGACGCCGGTTACGAGCCTTTGGCGGCAGCGCATTTAGAGCAGGCGCCTGCAGGGCCCTGGGTGGGTTTTGGCCCCGTCGCTTTGGGCCTGTTGTTCAGTGCGCCCTTGGTGTTGCCCATGCTGGGCGATGCGTTGGGTCAGCATGGGATGTTGCCTGCGGTGTGGCAATTCTTGTTGGCCACGCCGGTGCAATTTGCGTTGGGTGCGCGCTTTTACAAAGCCGGGTGGCACGCCCTCATGGCGGGCAGTGGCAACATGGATTTGTTGGTGGCTTTGGGCACCTCCGCTGGCTGGCTGCTTTCGGTTTGGTTGTGGCTCACTGCGGCAGATGGCCAAATGGTGCATTTGTATTTCGAAGGTTCGGCGGTGGTCATCACGTTGGTCCTTTTGGGTAAATGGCTAGAGGCACGCGCCAAGCGTCAAACCACCGAGGCCATTCGCGCCCTGCACGCCTTGAGGCCTGAGCGTGCGCGTGTGATCACCCGAGATGGCGAGACCGAGATACCAATTGAAGAGTTGTTGGTGGGAGACCGTTTGGTGGTGTTGCCTGGGGAACGTTTGGCCGCCGACGGCGTGGTGCTGGAAGGGGAGACCCAAGTCGACGAAGCCCTGTTGACCGGCGAACCCCTGCCGGTGCATAAAAAAGTGGATGCGCACGTGACGGGGGGCAGCATCAATGGCGAAGGACGTGTTGTGGTCCGCGTGACGGCCACAGGCACGGCCACCGTGTTGGCCAACATCATCCGCTTGGTCGAAGACGCGCAGGCTGCAAAAGCTCCGATTCAACGGCTGGTAGACCAAGTCTCTGCGGTCTTTGTGCCGGTGGTGTTGGTGTTGGCGCTGCTCACTGTGTTGGCATGGTGGTTCACCGGTCACGCGTTAGAGGTGTCGTTGATCCATGGCGTGGCTGTGTTGGTGATCGCCTGCCCTTGTGCTTTGGGGCTGGCTACGCCCGCGGCCATCATGGCGGGCACGGGGGTTGCCGCTAAGTTTGGCATTCTCATCAAAGACGCGCAGGCATTAGAGGTGGCGCATCGGGTCGACACGGTGGCGTTCGACAAGACCGGCACGCTCACGGTGGGGCAACCACAGTTGCTGTCGATCACGCCCAGTGGTGAGTTGACGCCAAACGCGGCGCTTGCGCTGGCCGCGAGTCTGCAGAGTGGCAGTGAGCATCCTTTGGCGCGTGCGGTGGTGCAACAAGCAAAGACATTGGGCGTGTCACTGCAAATGCCTGAGGGCGTGAGTGCCGTTCCCGGTTTTGGCAGCGAGGGCCGGGTGCAAGAGCGCGCATTGGTGATCGGCAGTGTGCGTTGGATGTGCGCGCTGCAAGCTCCAGGCGGCGTTTGGCAAAGGCAAGCTGACGAATTAGAGGCACGAGGCGCCACAGTTTCTGTGTTGGCGCAACGCGGGCTAAGTGGCGTTGAGGTTCTAGCTGTGCTGGCCTTCGGTGATGAACCCAAGCCGGGTGTGCAAACTGCGTTGGCCACTTTGCGTCAAAGAGGGCTTCGTTTGGCCATGATCTCGGGCGACAACGAGGGCGCGGCGCACGCCATGGCTGCGCGCTTGGGGCTTCGCCCTGAAGAGGTCCACGCCAACGTCTTGCCGGGCGACAAAGCGGCACTCGTGAAGCGCTTGCAACACAACGACAACGGGGCGCCGCATGTGGTGGCGTTTGTGGGCGATGGCATCAACGATGCCCCCGCCTTGGCCGCTGCAGACGTGGGGCTGGCCATGGCCAATTTGCACGCCGATGGGCAGATGGGCGGCACGGATGTGGCGATGCAAGCCGCCGGCATCACCCTGATGCGCGGCGATGTGGCCTTGGTGGCAGGCGCACTCGATATTTCTGCCCGTACCGTCAGCAAAATTCGCCAAAACTTATTTTGGGCCTTTGCTTACAACGCCGCAGGCATCCCTCTGGCCGCGTTGGGCTACCTGAGCCCTGTGGTGGCCGGCGCTGCCATGGCGCTGAGCTCGGTGAGTGTGATGACCAACGCCTTGTTGCTCAAGCGTTGGAAGCCTTGATTTATTTTTTGCTGCGCTCGCGTTGCGCAAGGCGTGCGTTGATCTTTTTCAACATGGCCTCGTCGGGCTCTTTCCATTTGGCTCCGGCCTCATTGGCCATGTACACCACCGCCGCCGCAAAGTCAGCGACCGACAAATCGGGCTTGCTACCACGGGCGGGCATGGCACGGACACCGGCGTAACCATCGGCGGTGAGATTGACTTGGCCCTCTTTGATTAACTTACTCCAAGCCCTGACGTCGCCGATTTTGGGTGAGCCTTTGTCCCCTTGCGCGTGACAGGTGGCGCACACTTGTTTGAATGTGTCTTCTCCAGCTGCCCAAGCGGTGCTCACGCTGGCGGCCAAGATCAGGAGCCCAAGAAATTTCTTCATGCATTTACCTTTTCGATGTGAGGAGTCGATTTTGAGGGTGAGAACCAAGCCACGTAAAGCGCTGGCAACACCACCAAGGTTAACAAAGTTGCCGTCACCAATCCACCAATCACGACGATCGCCAGTGGGCGTTGTGTTTCAGAGCCGATGTCGTGGCTCAAAGCCATGGGCAGCAATCCCAACGCAGCCAGCATGGCCGTCATGAGCACGGTACGTAAGCGTTGGAGCGCGCCCTCTTTGACCGCATCTAAGACCGTGTAACCGGCGTTGCGCAGTTGTTGAAAGACGGACAGCATCACCACCCCGTTGAGTACCGCCTGTCCTGATAGCGCGATGAAGCCGATGGCGGCGGACACCGAGAGAGGAATGTGGAACAGCCACAGCGCGACAAAGCCGCCAATCAACGCCAACGGCACGTTGAGCAAAATCAGCCCTGCGGTTTTGAATGAGCCGAAGGCATCAAACAGCAGCACGAAGATCAGCAACAACGAAATGGGCACGACGACTCCCAAGCGTTGCATGGCGCGTTCTTGGTTTTCAAATTCGCCCGACCAGGTGAGTGCATAGTTGCGTGGAATCTCAACCTTTTTGGCCACCGCGGCTTTCATGTCCGCCACGATCGAGCCCATGTCGCGGCCTTTGATGAAGATGCCAATCGCCATGGTGCGTCGTCCCGCCTCGCGTGCGATGTTCATGGCGCCACTGCCTTCGCGGATGGTGGCGATGTTGGCAAGTGGGGTGCTGCCACCGTTGGGTGTGGGGACCAGGATCTGGTTCAGGTTCACCATGGCGCGACGGTCGGCCGGTAAGCGAACGGCAACCGAGAAGCGACGCTCGCCCTCCCACAGGTCGGTGGTCGCTTTCCCCGCCAGTGCAGACTCGATCACGTCTTGCACATCGTCGATGTTGAGTCCGAGTCTCGCTGCTCGCTCTCTGTCGATGTCGATCAGCAGCTGTGGCAGTTCGCCTTGTCGATCAATCTCAGCGCGGTAGACACCGCGCACATGGCGAATTTCGTTCTCAACGGCCTCGGTGGTTTGGCGCAGCACATCCAAGTCATCGCCCGAAACTTTGATGACGATTTGCCCGTCGATTTGCGAGATCGATTCCAACACGTTGTCTCTGATCGGTTGCGAGAACGTGGGTTGCATGCCGGGAAGGTCGGATACCACGCGGTCCATTTCTTCAATCAATTGTTCGCGGGTCAAACCCTTTCGCCATTGTTCGGGCGGTTTGATGTCCACAAACACCTCTGCCATGCTGATGGTTTTGGGGTCGGTGCCGTCCTCGGGTTGACCGGCTTTGGACACCGTGGTTCGGACCTCAGGGACCGTCATCAAGGCTTTGCGTACGTTGTGCAAGGTGTTGGCCGCTTCTTCGTTGGCAATGCTCGCGGGAAGCCGCACGTTGACCCAAATCGTGCCTTCATTCAGTTCTGGCAAAAACTCTGATCCGAGCTGGGATGCCACCACCATGGCCAAGCAGAAGGCAGACAGCGCCATCGTCACGACTTTGCGGGGTTGATCGATTGCCCAGGTCAGCACAGGCTCATACACGCGCTTGGCCCATGACACCAATGGGTTGTCGCCATGCGGCACGCCTTTGCGCAGGAACCAATACGCCAGCAACGGCACCAAGGTGAGTGAAAAAATCAATGAACCGACAAGCGCAGTGGTGACAGACAGCGCCATCGGTTGGAAGATGCGTCCTTCATGGCGTTGCAGCGCAAAGATCGGGATGTGCGCCGCAATGATGATCAGCATCGAGAACAAGGTCGGGCGTCCCACCTCGTTGGCAGCGTTGGTGATCAGGGTGCGGCGCTCTTTCTCGTTCATCCCTTCGCCGCGTTCGGCCAGACGGTGCATGATGTTTTCAATCACGATCACCGCGCCATCCACGATGATGCCGAAATCCATCGCGCCCAAGCTCAATAAGTTGGCGGGAACGCCCATGATCTTGAGGCCTAAAAACGTGGCCAGCAGTGACAGCGGAATCACCACCACCACGGCCAGAGAGGCGCGAACATTAGACAAGAACAAATACAACACCAAAGCCACCAACAGTGCGCCTTCGACCAAGTTTTTGAACACGGTGGTGAGCGTCTTGCTCATCAACCATGTGCGGTCATAAAACGGCACGATTTGCACCCCAGAGGGCAGGACGCGGTTGTTCAAATCGTCGATGCGCTCTTTCACACCCTTCAACACCACGCTGGGGTTTTCACCCTTGCGCATGATGACAATGCCGGTGACTACGTCATCGTCTAAATCTTGACCCACCGTGCCCAGCCGTGGAACGGCACCGATGGTGACCGTTGCGACATCGCGAATCAATACCGGCGTGTTGCCACGTGCGGTGACCACCACGCGGCCAATGTCATCGGCGGAGTGCAGCAGGCCGAGCCCGCGGATGGCGTATTGCTGTGCCCCTTGTGCCACATAGCTGCCGCCGGCGTTGCTGTTGCCTCGTCCCAAGGCGGTGGCCACGTCTTGCAGCGTGAGCTTGAGTTGGCTGAGCTTGTGCAAGTCGGGCTGTACTTCGTATTGCTTGATGAAACCACCCATCGCCACCACATCGGCCACGCCGGGCACTTGGCGCATCGCGCGCTCCACGGTCCAGTCTTGCAAGGTACGCAATTCGGTGGTGGACAGTCCATCCCCGCGCAAGCGATAGCGCATGATTTCACCCACTGGCGTGGCATTGGGCGCGATTTGTGCCTCCACACCTTCGGGCAACGAAATGCCACGCAAGCGTTCGTTCACTTGCTGACGTACCAAATTCACTTCGGCGTTGTCGTTGTAGGTCACCACCGTGAACGACAAACCAAACTGGGTGTGTGAGAACACGCGGATCGAGTTGGGCAAGCCTGACAGCGCGACTTCAATCGGTAAGGTGACTTGCTTTTCAACCTCTTCCGCAGCACGCCCTGGATAGAGCGCAATCACCGTGACTTGTGTGTCGGTGACGTCGGGAAAGGCTTCGACCGACAAGTTCTTGAAGGCGAACACACCGGCCATCACAAACAACAAGGTTCCCAACAGAATGAAAAGCGGCTGATTCAGCGCGTAGTGAATGAGACGCTTCATTTGGCCAGCGCGCCTTTTTTGGCTTCTTCTTGTGCGATGCGAAATTCACGCGCCAATAGCAAACTGTTTTCTTTCACCACCCGCTCACCGGCTTTCACGCCGTCCACGATCAACACTTCTTGTTGGCCTTCATAGCCCAGTTTGACTCGGCGGGGCTCGAACACGCCGGGTTCGGTTTGCACATAAGTCCAATGCTCGGTGCCGCGCAGGTACACGGCTGTCGCAGGCACCAACACGCCATCGGCCAATTTGCGCTGGATGTGCGCGGTGCCCAGCATCTCTGCTTTCAGCACGCGCTGCGAGTTGTGGACCACGGCGCGAACTTTGATGGTGCGTGTGTTGCTGTCGATGAAATCGCCGGTGGCCGCAATCTTGGCCTCAAAGGATTGACCGGGGAAGGTGGGCAGCGTCAGCGTGATGGCCGTGCCAGGCTGAAGTGATGCCACGTCGGATTCACGCGCATCAATCTGTACCCACAGCACGCTGGGGTCGCTCACCACAAACAAGGCGGTGTTGCCGGGGCCGCCTTGGTCGGGGCGCACTTCCTGACCCGCGCTCAGGTTGCGCTCTACCACCACGCCGCGCACGGTTGCAGCCAATGCCAACTGTTGGTTGACGTGGTTGACGCTGCCGTACATGCGTGTGCGTGCTTGTGCACGTGCCAACTCGGCTTTGGCGCGCAGCGCATCGGCCTCGGTCATGTCGAGCTCTTTGCGTGAAATCACATCGGATTCATACAAGGTTTGGTGCCGTGCCAAGGCGCGCTCGGCCACCTGTGCGTCGGCTTGTGCCTTGGCCGTGTCGGCTTGTGCTGCCCCAAACTCCGGGGAGGCCAGTGTGGCCAAGACCTGTCCGGCGTGCACCTGCTGGCCGATGTCGGCATTCAAGCTCACCACGCGGCCGGCAAATGCCGGGTAGATGCGTTGCGTGCGCTCCTCGTTCCACACCAGACGCGCGGGTAAATCCATGGTGATGCTCTCGGCACGTTTGGCCTCGACGGATCTGAGCAATGGCAGCTGCGGGTGTCCTGCAGGAAAGCGCAATTGCTCGCCCTGCACGATCGGCAAGGGGGCGGGCGGGCGCGTGGGGGTCTCCGTGTTGCCAAAGCTGTAGGCCAATACCAAGATTGCGATTAAGCCAGCGGTTGCGCTGTAGCGCTTGGCGGGGGTGTTGAACAGCGTCTGGCTGGTGCGGTGCAGGCTGTCGTGCAAGTTCTGTCGTATGCTCATGCCACGTTTATCGTGCATCGTGCCTGACCAGCCCCTGACTTCATTTTTTCCAAAGCCGCCGTGAGATTTTTGTTGGTAGAAGACGACACCGTGTTGCAAACGGTCATGCTGCGTAGCCTCACGGACGCAGGCCACCGCGTGGATGCTGCCAGCCATCTGGAAGAGGGCGCCCACTTTTGGCAAGTGCAGGCGTATGACGCTGTGCTGTTAGATCTCAATTTGCCAATCAACTGCCAAGCAAAGGCTGCGCAGGGCAGCGGCTTGCAATTGCTGCGGGACGCCCGTGCGCGAGGCGACCGCACACCCGTGTTGGTGTTGACCGCGCGCAACCGCACTGACGAGCGTATTGCCGGCTTAGATGCAGGTGCCGATGATTACTTGGGCAAGCCGTTTGACCTCGACGAAGTCGAGGCCCGATTGCGTGCCTTGGTGCGACGTACTCAGGGCGTCGATGACGAAGTGCAGGTGGGGCGTTTGCGCTTGCACCGCAAACACCGACGGGTCTTCTTGAAGGGTGCTGATTTGGCGTTGCCTGCACGCGAGTTTGAAGTGTTGTGTGAACTCATGACACCACCCGGACGAGCTGTCAGTAAGCGCGTGTTGTCTGACAAGCTGTCGGGTTTTGACGAGGCCTTGGGTGACAACGCGCTAGAGGCGTTTATTTCTCGTTTGCGCAAAAAGCTCACCGACAGTGGCGCCTCCATTCGCACGTTGCGTGGCATCGGCTATGTGCTGGAGGAGCAAGCGTGAATTCGGGAAACAGCAAGCCCTCATTGCGCAATCGCTTGCTGCGCCATGTGTTGGTTCCACTGGCTGTCACGTGGTTGTTGGGATCGGCCTTGGTGGTTGGCATTGCCTCTTACTTTGCACAGCAAGCGTTTGATCGCGCGTTGTTGGATGACGCCTACTTGGTGGCGAGTCACATGCGTCGGTCTGCAGATGAGTCGGGCAATGTGAACTTGAGCTTGTCCGCGCAAGAGATGAGCACGGTGTTGTTTGATCAAAGTGAGTCCTTGTATTTCGCTGTGTTCAGTCCAACGGGCGAGTTGTTGGCCGGTCACGCAGGTTTGCGTCCTTCTCAGTGGGTGGCTAACGCGAAGCCTTTTTTTGACGCAGTGGAGTTTCAAGGTCGAACCTTGCGGAGTGTGACGATTTACCGCACGCAGCCCGGGCATTTCTATGTGGTGATGGCACAGACGACGACCAGTCGCGACCATTTGTTGCAACGACTGTTCACCTTTTCTTTGGTTCCACAACTGTTGCTTTTGTTGCTGTTGGCGGCTTGGTTGCAGCGTGCCATTGCATCTGATTTGGAGCCCTTGTCCTCCTTGGAGCATGCGGTCGCTCAGCGTGACGCCCGCGACCTCACGCCCGTGCCTGTGAGTGCCAGTACACGTGATGTGCAACGCTTGGGCCAAGCCATCAATGCGCTGCTTGGGCGTATCGCCTCAAGTGTGCAAGCGCAACGCGAGTTCTCTGGCAACGTGGCGCATGAGTTGCGAACGCCCTTGGCCGGTATCCGTGCGCTTGCGGATTACGGCTTGCGTCAGAACAATCCGCAGGTCTGGCGTGAGCAGCTGGAAGGTGTGGCACAGAGCCAAGCGCGCGCGAGCCATTTGGTCGACCAACTCTTGGCCTTGGCTTTGGCCGATGAAGCGCATCACACCTTGGAGCAGAAGCTCGTCTCTCTTGATGCGTTGGTGGGGGAGGCGGTGTTGCGTTTCTTGCCACGCGCGGATGCCGCAGGTGTGGACCTCGGCGCGCGCGGCATCGAGCACCCTGTTTGGGTCCAGGCCAACGATGCCTTGCTGGAAGGCGTGTTGAACAACTTGATCGACAACGCGTTGCGCTATGGCCGTGCCCCCGATGGCGACAGTCACATCACCGTGTCGGTCGCGGACGGGCCGCAAGCCGTGGTGTTGTCGGTGATTGACAATGGGCCGGGGGTCTCATCCGAGCAGCTCAAGCGTCTCACGCGGCGCTGGGTGCAGGGCTCTGCGGGAGAGGCGTTGAAGGAGGGTTCTGGCTTAGGCTTGGCCATCGTCAATGAATATGTTCGGTTGTTGGGCGCCAAGGTGAGCGTGCAAACCGAAAGCCCCCATGGTTTGCGCGTGAGTGTCACCTTGAGCAAGCCCTTGTAAAATCGCCCGCTGCTTCGCAGGGCGGCTCACAGCCCCTGCATCCCCCAAAGGTTGGTTGTTATGTTGTACCCCCAAGAGTTTGATGTCATCGTCGTCGGCGGTGGCCACGCTGGCACAGAGGCGGCCCTGGCTGCAGCACGCATGGGTGCTAAAACTTTACTCTTAAGCCACAACATCGAGACCTTGGGCCAGATGAGCTGCAACCCGTCGATTGGCGGCATTGGCAAAGGCCATTTGGTCAAAGAGGTCGACGCTTTGGGCGGCGCCATGGCCTTGGCGACCGATGAGGGGGGCATTCAGTTCCGCATCTTGAACAGCTCGAAGGGGCCGGCGGTACGTGCCACGCGTGCACAAGCCGACCGCATTTTGTACAAGGCGGCCATTCGACGCATGCTCGAGAACCAACCCAACCTGTGGTTGTTTCAACAAGCGGTGGACGACTTGATGGTTGAAGGCGAGCGGGTGGTGGGCGCCACCACCCAAGCCGGCATCCGCTTTCGCAGCCGCACCGTCGTGTTGACAGCAGGCACTTTCTTGGATGGCAAGATTCACGTGGGCCTCAACAACTACGCGGGTGGCCGTGCAGGCGACCCGCCCGCGGTGAGTTTGTCCGCGCGGCTGAAAGAGCTGAAGTTGCCCCAAGGACGTTTGAAAACGGGTACGCCACCACGGATCGACGGCCGCACGATTGACTTCAGCCAATGCACCGAGCAACCGGGCGACGGTCATCCCGGCGGTTTGCCCGGTGATGTGCCGGTGTTCAGTTTCATGGGCCGCGCGTCCATGCATCCGCAGCACATGCCGTGCTGGATCACCCATACCAACCAACGCACCCACGATATCATCCGCTCCGGTTTCGACCGAAGTCCCATGTTCACCGGCAAGATTGAAGGCGTGGGCCCACGCTATTGCCCGAGCGTGGAAGACAAGATCAACCGCTTTGCGGACAAGGACAGCCACCAAATTTTCTTGGAGCCCGAGGGGCTGACCACCCACGAGTACTACCCGAACGGCATCAGCACCAGCTTGCCATTCGACATCCAGTACGACTTGGTCCGCTCGATGAAAGGCTTAGAAAACGCCCATATTATTCGCCCTGGTTACGCCATCGAGTACGACTACTTCGATCCCCGGGCGTTGAAACGTAGCTTTGAAACCCGAGCCCTCGGCGGTTTGTTTTTTGCCGGCCAAATCAACGGGACCA